>PVMK01125135.1_pt1 | contig 39001 bp, 36 predicted proteins | sample 1853481 | NCBI WGS metagenome assembly PVMK01 (sample SAMN08533507, study PRJNA380276) | Marine sediment metagenome, whole genome shotgun sequencing project.
AACCGCCGACCAGGAACGCCTGGTATCCCGACTTGTGCAGCCGGTAGAGCACTTTCAGCGCGCTTTTGGAAATGTCGTTCCGGGAGACGGTATGGGCGGAACGCGGTATGACCTTGTGAGCTTTGGGTTTCTTATTCCCGCTTTTTTTCAATTGGCACCACTTGGAAAAAGGAATTGCGTCCGTATAATAGCAGCCCCCGCAAAACCGGGGCATATCGAGAGACTACCAAAGCTCCCTTCGTCTAGTGGTTTAGGACGCCGCCCTCTCACGGCGGTAACACCGGTTCGAATCCGGTAGGGAGTACCAGACAATAAAAAAGGGGCCCTTGTGGCTCCTTTTTTTTTCTTGCCCTTCCTGGCTAGGACTCGGGCCGCGTTCGACAAAATGCGCCAGCATTTTGGGCGTCGTCGCTCGCGACGACGGGTCAAAGACCCGAAGATCGCCTCATGGCGATCTGAGTCACTCCGGTAGGGAGTACCAGACAACAAAAAAGGGGCCCTTGTGGCCCCCTTAAGTGCATTCTGTCTTCCGGTAATTGCCGCTAGCTATCTATTCAGCGAGGCCGACAATTTTCAGAAGCTCCTGAACAAAGCCCGCATCAAGAGGAAACTCTTCTGTTTGTGGATCGATTCCTTCCGCCTCCAGGGTCACTGCAAGCCGCAGTGCCTTTGGGTCCTGTAAGCTCAGCAGTTCGCCGCTTTCCAGATCAGGTCCGTAGCACTCGAACGTCTTACCCGCGACTAAGCCTGCCTCCGTGGTCACGGCGCTCCAATGGCCGGGTACAGCATGCCGCAATAATCCTGGATAAAAGCCACCACCAATCAATTCAAACACCACCTTGTCGAGCTTTTTCGGAGAGTCGCCGCCCGACGCATAAGCCGTCACTAGCACGCAGGCGGTGTCCGCAATAGCGAAGGTTTTTGGTGGGTCTAAAAACTGCACGGTCTCCTGGCCCTTTGGTGGGGGATCCACATCGGTAACGTCCGGCACGTCGGGTGATTCCTCCTCGGCATCGCCCATCATCAGCCAGTCCTCGTCATTCATGGCCGACAGATCGCCGACGCGGGCGAAGGCGCCGATGATGACGTCCGGCTCCGGCCTGCCTTTGGCCCTTATGCGAACCTTGAACTCCCGGGATTCGCCTGGCTCAAGCACGGGCAATGCCTCGGATGCCTGTCCGAGGACGGTCTCATCGTCCGAATCAATCACAACAATCTCAATTTGGCCAGCCGGGGACTCGATTTCACCCTGATTAGTAGCATGCAATAGGAGTCGCCAGCCCGATGGGCGCCCTGCCGTGCCGCGATAATCGATCCGTGCCTCATCCAGGCTTAGTGCAATATCCGGTGCTCTCTCGGAAGCGGCCGCCCACTTGGCCATTGCCTCCCTTGCGTTATGACTGGAAACGATATTGCCATCGCGATCGAACGGGATCTCAAGGTGTGGAGGAATTCCTTGATCCGTACCCGGTTCAAAGTCCGCCGGAACATTCTTCTCGGGCAGTGGCATTATTTTCCGCTCGATGAACTCCTCGACCAGCTTTTTGTTGCCCAATCGTATTTCCGTAGCTTCTTCCCGAACACCACCGAGTTTGCCGCGCTTCCACGCCGGATCGCTATTCTCGTAGAGTGCGTCTATAAGTCCATCGTCATAAAGCATTGTCATAAGCACGATCAACTGGCGGTCGCGGTCTCCATGCAGACGACCCAGGTCCTCGCAGGTCTTGAGTAGATGATCCAGCGCCGACTGCACCATTCGCAGGTTTTTTGCCTGACTGTTGCCCAGAGAATCCGGGTCACGTCCGCGGTAGGTATCGCGCGCGTGTCCCATGCGAAGTCCGTATCCTGCATGGGATTCCCAGTCTTCGAGAAAATGCATAAATTGGCCGAGCTTGATTAACCGCAATCTCAGGTCTTTCTCGGCAGCGGAACGCAACCAGAGTTCGTTAAAGCGTTTATCCGAGTGCCCAAACGCGTGCCAATTAATTTTGTTTCTTTTCTTAAACGGATGCATTTCGGCGTGGGTTGAGCCATTGGCATCCAGGTTCCAATCGCCGCTGGCAATCAGGTGCGATTCGCCCCAATCAAAGCAAGTTGACAGCGATAAGCCGAAACGCAGTTGATAGTGCGAATCCAATGCGTAGCCAGAGCTAAGGCCGGGCAACAGAAGCAGAATCGCGAATGCCCAGCTAGTAGTAAACGCTCGCATACACGAAAATGCCATCGTAGGTTGTTTCAATGTTGCCTCGCCAGTCAGATTTGTTGATTTTCACGTCTAGCTCGACGTAATTGTAATTCATGCCGATGCCGACATGCTCGAAAACCTGATAGTTCACACCCAATCCGAAATTAATCAAGCGACCATTGTAGTCGTCAATATTGGCGCTAAACAAGTCGAGCCTGGCCCGTAGTGCCCAGCGCGGCGAGATGGAATACTTGTACCACGTACCGATGTTGGGCAAAGGAGCCTCAACGCTGACCGACCGTCGAGCTGCTGCCGGTATGCCATTGACCAGGATTTCCCCCTCGATGAAGGCTCCAATGTGGAGCCAATGAATCCCACCTCCAATACCGATATCATGAGTTTTGCGGGTATCGAACTGCCGTCCGAAGAAAATTCGCGTTAGTGCAAAATCGCTGCCTATTGCCGCATTGCTGCCCGCACCGAAGACGACGTCTCCCCATTCAATGTCCTCTTCGAGCACTGCCCTGGTAGTGTCATCTGATTTGAAGTATTGACCAATGACTGACCACTTGCCGTGATATCGCCAGGCCAGTTCGGCCGCAAAAACGTTATCAGCCCTATCAAGCCGAACTTCCTCGTCAAAGTGAATCTCATCGCTAATTCCAACGAAGGACCCGTTTACACGCAGATCTAGCTGTCGATCAGGATAAAAAAGTCCAAGATCGAGCGAGAATCCACTCCTCAAGTACGGATGCAGACCTTCCGAGTCTTCGGCAATCGTGAGCTGCGGAGCAGCAATACAGAGCATGCCAACAACAAGTATTGCGGTGCGACAAGTTACCGTTTTGAAATTTTCTAAAGACATACTTTCTACAAATAGCGGAGATGCTTTATAAAAAAAATATAATCAACACTAATCAGCAAGCGGTAGACCAACGAACTTGGATCAGCCGTTCCGAACGTGCTTCGGCAGGCTTGCGTGAAGCAATCCATAGGCAACAATGGCTGACAAAATCGAACCTTCCAAGACACCTAGACGATCCGCGCCGAAGTAGTCGCCAGCTCCGTGTTCGAAGGCCAGCCCTGCGATAAAAAGACTCATCGTAAAGCCGATGCCACACGCAAACGAAACGCCGAGAAGTTGTGCCCAGTTCACATTCTTCGGTAGTTCGGCAATGCCCAGGCGAGTGGCAATCCAGATAAAGCTAAGAATGCCAACAGGCTTGCCGATGAGTAATCCGGATGCAATACCGACGCTTACCGGGTGCGTCAGAACTTCAATCGACATTCCACCTAGCGAGAGTCCCGCGTTGGCGAACGCAAAAATGGGGAGGATTGCGAACGCGACGGGGCCATGCAGATTGTGTTCAAGCTCGCACAATGGTGATTCTCCCTGAGCGTCTCGCATCGGGATAGTAAAGGCGAGAAGGACTCCCGCCAATGTCGCATGCACACCGGACTTCAATACAGCGATCCACAGAACAATTCCCAGAAGAATGTAACTCGACGTGCGTGTAACACCCAATCTGTTCATCGCGATGGCAAGAATCAGGGCAACAGCGCCGGTGAGCAATGCACTCAGGGACAGGTCTCCGGAATAGAATATCGCAATGATTACGATGGCGGCTAAGTCATCGAAAATAGCCAGTGTGAGCAGGAAGACCTTTAAGGCAGTTGGGACACGAGTTCCGAATACGCTGAGAAGCGCCAATGCAAACGCAATGTCGGTCGCTACAGGTATGGCCCAGCCGTCCAATGCAACGGGATCACCCCAGTTCATCCAGGCATATATTCCGGCCGGAATTGCCATCCCACCGAGAGCACCCATGCCGGGCAGGACGACCTGGGAAAACGATGACAATTCTCCTTCCAGGATTTCTCGTTTGATCTCGAGTCCAATGAGAAAGAAGAACACGGCCATCAGACCGTCATTGACCCAGAGCAGGAGCGGCTTATCGATTGACAACGCGCCCACCTGCACTGCAACGGTCACTTCCAACAATGCTTCGTAGAGATGCGCAAATGGAGAATTGGCAACGATCATTGCAAGAACCGCGGCAGCCAAAAGCAGGATTCCACCCGCGGACTCCAGTTTCATGAAGTCGTTAACAGTGGTCAGGACACTTGGTGGATTCGAATTATTCATACGTGGTCTCTAACCCGGCAACAGGTCTGTAGCGGTATTGGCGACGATGTAGACGCCAACGATGATCAGGACAAAAGGCATGACGCGGTATGCGTAACGGTCGATCCACTCACATAACGCCGGATGCCGTACGGCGTAGATCCCGACAAACACGAATACTACGCCCATCGCAAGCAGCGTAAAAATGGTCAGAATGTCGGCTGACGGCGCGGAATCGATGAATAAGACGCCAAATATAACGATAGTGTCGGCACCATTGCCGAGCTGGCTGCTCAGTGTGGTCATGAACACCTTGCGCGGCCCATCGTTCGAATCTTTTTTGGCCACTGTTACTTTTGCCTTGCCACCGTGCAATTGAATTAGCTCAACGACGCCAATGGAAATAGGCACGAAGCCGAGCAAGCCGAGATATTCGACCGGCACAATATTGGCCGCTTTGCCGATCCATAAACCAACGAACCCAAAAATCAGCATGCAAGCCAAATAAGCGGCGACAACGTACGATGTATGTCTTCGGTAACGTGCCAGCAGTGCAACCAGTAGAATGAAATTGTCCAAATTGGTCGCGGCATAAGCGCCGGCGGCAATCGGAATGATCGCGATCATGCTATGCATATACGAACGATATGTCCCTGAACGAGGACAACCAAGACCGCCAGTTCGGCGACATCATGAATCTTCGGGAGCCGGATGAGGACGGATGCAATTGGCATCCGCCCCCTGATTCGTCCCTATATTCCAGACATCTACCCGGTTATTCGCCGACCGTGTCAACGATTGCCTTTTTACATCCGTCGCTAACCTCTGCCTCGTGCTCGGCAAGACAGGCTGGTAGCATCCCTTCGCCTAACACAACATCGCTGCAAATCGTTTCGATTTCGGTCCTGCACTGCTCCGCGACGTAAACCATCGCTTGCACTAATTGCTCGAGCACGGTCGCTGCCTGATACAGGGCGTACCCACACTGGCCTGAAATCTTGTCCTCGTGGGCTGCCATGCAATGCAATAGTCGGCCATTTCCCGGCGTGACCTGGTTGCAGAAATTTTCAATATCGGTTTCACAAGCTGCCAGGAGATGATCGACCAATGTTTCCTGCGCGGTGGCAAATGGACCGGCAACGAAAGCGACAGCAATTAGCACAACACTTATTTTCGATTTCATTATTCTTTTTCTCCAGTAGGTTAATCAATGAAAAGGCCCACGTAGTGTGGGCCTCCTCTATTCAGTGTCTCTTATTCCGCTGATAATTCTTCGAGCAATTTTATCGCGTCTGCCCGAAAGAAAGGCAAATTCGCATTCAAAGTATTTCGATTGGCCGCACGTGTTGCCAATTCGCGGGCCTTGTCCATGTTCCCCAGATCTTTGTTCACTACCGCTGACCAGTAAAGAACGATTGGATCGAACTGGCTCGCGTCATCAAAATGCGCTGCTGCAGCCTCGGTTTCCTCGCTGAACATTGCGAGGTACGCAGATAACTCGTTTACCCGGCGCTTTTCAAAAGCTGTGCCATGCATTTCTGCTGCAGCCTGGTATTCGGCAGCACGCGAGGCGGCAGCCTCTGCGTCATCGGCGATCATTGCAGCGACTGAAGTCTTGAACAGGTGCACCCTTGCAGCCTGCGTCTTGTTCGCCTCGTTGATATCCGCTTGCAAACGATGATCAAGCGCGGCGTTGAAGTACTCCTCCGCTTTCATCGTGTCACCGTCGACCATCATGATATCGCCCATGTATTCAGCGATCCCGCCCATAGCAGCATGATTTCCCTCAGCACCCGCTTCGGCCATCATGACCTCAGAAATTTCCATCGCGGCCTCGGTGTTTCCGGCGAATAAATGCGCCGTGACCACCCGGAACATTGCGCCCTGACGCTCGGCGAAATTACGCGCCGCAGCAAGCATTTGGTCTGCGGCCTCTTGCGCCAGCTCCGGCTCTCCTTTCAGCGAGTGGTTGATGACAATTCCCTGGTAGGACAACGCAAAATACGGGTTGATCTCCAGCGCTTTGCGATAGGTCTCGATGGAATCATCATAATCGCCCATCTCCATCTGCAATTCCGCAAGTGAGTCATACGGATTTGCTTCGTCGGGAATCAGCGCTACGTATTCTTCGAATGCCACGAGGGCGCTGTCGAGATCATCGAGACTTCGATGCGCGTATCCCAGTGCATTATAAGCGCTGGCAAATTTCGGATTGACTTCGGTCGCACGCGAATACTGCTCAACGGCACCGGAAAAATCCTGTTGCCCGCTTAAAAAATTTCCGAGTTGTATATACGTCCGTTCATCTTGTGGAAACAGTGCGACAAGCCGTTCAAGTGCTTCGAGTTGTGCGGCCTGATCATTTTCCGAAGCCGCAACCAGCGCACTAATGTAAAGTTGCTCTCCTTCGGACGCACTTGCCGCTCGTTCATTCGCCATGCTTATCGCATCGAAAAACTCGGCGGCCGTTTGCGACGTCGTCGCCACCATAAAATATCCCATCGCAAAATCATCATCGGCCTCGACCGCCTGCGCAAACAATCCGTTCGCATCAACGACATGCAAATCGTCCCACAAGGCCCGGCCTTGCATATAAAGGCCACGCGCTTCATCCGATGTCGTTGTGACCGGGACCTTTGCCGCCGCCTGGTCGACTGCGCCGGAATCGTCGCCCGCTTGATCGGACTGCCCGCAAGCAACCAACAGCACCGCGAGAAAACCGGCAGTTACCAATGACCGCAATGTATTTAGATATGTCTTGTTCACGATTCGCTCCTATTCACTTCAATCTGTATTGATTGGCGATACGGCGCCCCCGCTCCACCGTATCGGAGGCGGTCTATTGTACTCCTGTACGATCGATCGATACTTCAGAAACTACTTGCAGTAACGCACATAAGCTATTGAAACTATGTTTCCCACCGAATCCGTTGAAAACGGATGACATTTGACGGGCGGTCATTAAGATGGCGGGAGTCATGAATACACAATCACCCGACACGGGCCCGCCGAGTTATTTTGATCGACTTTTTAGTCTCGAGAAGCACGAATACCTGGCCGTCGCCTGGTCATTCATCTATTTCTTCTGTGTCCTGTCGTCGTACTACATGCTGCGACCCGTCCGCGAAACCATGGCCGTGGAAAGCGGTGTGGAAAACGTGCCGTGGCTTTTTGCCTCGACGTTTGTCGTTATGCTTATCGTGGCTCCACTGTATGGTTGGGTGGCTTCGCACTTCCCGCGAAAACAATTTTTGCCATGGGTTTACCTGTTTTTCGTCATCAACATCTTATTGTTCTGGGGCGGATTCTCATTTGCAATAAATAACGAACTAAGTTTCGTCTGGCTGGGGCGAGCGTTTTTCGTCTGGATCAGCGTGTTCAACCTGTTCGTGGTCTCTGTTTTCTGGAGCTTCATGGCGGACATTTACACACGCGACCAGGGGCGCCGACTGTTCGGCATCATATCCGCCGGGGGCAGTGTCGGCGCTTTGGTCGGGCCATTCGCAACCAAGTTTCTGGTGGTACCGATCGGCTTTCAAAACTTGTTGCCGATATCTGCCGCCCTGTTGTTGTTCGGCGTCTTTTGCATCACCCGACTGCGGGCCTGGGTGGTGACGGAGAACCCAGACGAAACCGCGACAACCGTGGCTAGCGACAAGGCGCTCGGCGGAAGCGCGCTGGGTGGATTCCGGCAATTGATGGCCTCGAAGTACTTGATGTCGATGGCGGTCATTTCGGTCATTGCGACCCTGATGGGCGGCGCGTTGTATATGTTCATGACCGACCTCGTCGGTAGTGCTTTCGCAACGGCGAATGAGCGAACGGAGTTGTTCGGGCTTCTCGACGGCGCGACCAATGTTCTGTCGCTGGTTGGTCAACTTTTCCTCGTCAATCGATCGGTCCGACGATTTGGCGTCGGCAAGACACTCGCCATTATGCCGCTCGTTTCGTTAATCGGATTTATGGTGCTCGCGATTAATCCGATATTCCTCGTCGTCGCAGTTTTGCAAGCGGTGCGGAGGGGAGTCGGATTCGGCCTCGCCAAGCCGGCCCACGTGATGCTGTATTCGGTCGTCACGCCGAAAGAAAAATACAAAGCCAAGAATTTCATCGATACGGTGGTGTACCGCGGCGGCGACCTGATAAGCACTTTGTCTGTCAAATTCATGTGGGCGATGGGCATATCCGGCATTGCCGTCGTCATGCTGCCGTTCGCAGTCGTCTGGGTAGTGATAGCGCTATGGCTGGGTCGCGACTACCTGCGTCGTGACAAGTTGGGCATCGGCGCGGAACAATCTTGAACGTCGCGAGCTTATGGCGGCGCTTGGGCGCGATCGTTTATGACTCATTGTTGGTCGTCGCGCTGCTGTTCCTGGCGACGATTCCATTTATCGCTGTACGCGGCGGCGAACCTGTGGACAGCAGTGGCAATCTCGCCTACCAGATCACGCTTGCGCTGGTAATTTACGGATTCTTTGTCGGATTCTGGTCCCGCACGGGATGCACGCTAGGAATGCAATCCTGGGGGCTACGCGTCGAGACCAGCGAGCGGCAGGCGCCATCGGTAAGACAGGCGACGTTGCGCCTCGTTGCCGCTGCATTATCCTGGTTGCCACTTGGGCTCGGCTTCTTTTGGCAGCTGTGGGACAAAGATAGCCTGACGTGGCACGACCGGATTAGCGGTACGCGCCTGATGTACTACCCGAAAAAAGTCGCTCCAACAGCTAGCGCACGCGATTCAGCGCGAACAAGGTAATGATCAGCAGCAGTCCCGAGGGTAGCCAGGCGACCACTGCCGGATTCAGGTCGAAAACCTGCCCGGAATTGGCGAGCATTTCGCTGGCGAGATAATAACCAAGGCCAATCACTACACCCATCATCAGGCGGGCACCGGCGCCCCCCGTTCGCAGGGACCCAAAAACAAATGCAAGTGCCAGAACTGGCATTATCATGATTGTTGTAGTGCGCGCGATTCGATACCACAACTCAGTTTCATATCGATCGGCATCCAGATTGTTTCGCTTCAAGTAGTCGATATAGCTAAACAAACCCCGTCCCGACAGACTCTGTGGCTTCACAAGAGAAATGCCAAGAACTTCCGGATTAATATCAAACGATTCTATGGCCAGAGACGATTCGACAATCTGGACGCCATCATCGATAAAGCGTGTCTCGCGAAAGTTTTCGAGCACCCATTGATCGTTGTCATCGATTCCTGAATTCTCGGCCCGTGCAATCGATTCAAGCTCGTTGTATTCGTTGAAGCGATACACGTAAATGCTGCCGAATTCGAACTCCGAGCTGACCCGTTCCAGGTTCAGGAACACCTGGCCGTCTCTAACCCATGCCTCCTTACCCAGCCGGTCGTCGTCTTGCCCATGGCGAGCTTCGAGTCGCATGTTGCGCGCGTAATAATCCAGTGGCGGACCAATGAATTCACCGAGTAAGCCGGTCAATATCAACATCGATAGTCCAGCTACAGCCACCATGCTGGCGAGCCGCATGACCGACAAGCCCGCCGATCGCATAACGATAATTTCACTGCCACCTGCCAGGGCACCAAGTCCGAGTAGCGAACCAATCAATGCGGCAACAGGCAACATTTCGAATGCAAGTTGCGGCAATCGCAACAGCGTATACAAAACGGCTTGCGCCGTGTCGTAGTCACCTTGTGTATCGTCGAGCTCGGCAATGAATTCGAACAAGCCCGCCAGCGCCAGCAATACAACTAAGACCAATGCCGTCATCGACAGAATCGTGCGCATCATGTATTGCGTCAAAATACCGTTCACGGTCGAAACCTTCGATAAATCAGGTTCTGCTTGCCCAACAGACCGAGCGCAAATAACAATATGACGCCGTGCACCCACCAGACACCGATACTCGGCGATAGTGTTCCTTGCTCTATCCATGCTTTGGCTGCACTCAGCATGTTCATATAAATGATAAACACGAGCAGGCCTATCGCGATGCGGCTATAGCGCCCTGTCCTGGGTTGCGTTCGGCTCAACGGAACAGCAAAAATACTTAGAATTATTGTCGCCAACGGTACGCTCAGGCGCCATTGGAGCTCGGCAATATGCTCGAGTTCATCGGACTGCAGCAGGCTCTGAAACGACATCGCTCGCGGCCGTGGATCCGGCGCGGTCAGGCTTGGCAAACGATACGGAATGCCATGTTCGAGAAACTCAACGACGTTGAACTTCGTGGTTCCAGGTATCCCTTCGTATCGTCGCCCGTCATGCAGGACGAGGAACCGAACGTCGGGATCGTCCGATTCGACTTGCTCACCCAGGCGAGCGACGACAATTTCCAATTTGCCGTCGCCCAAACGCCGTTGCATGAATACGTTTTCCATCATGCCGTCTTCGCGAATACGTTCACCGTAGACAACGGCGTGGTCAGGTCCGATGCTAACGAACCGGCCCGGTTCAATGCTCGCGAGATCGGCCTCGCGACGCGCCTCCGCGCCCACCCGTTCGATGGATTGCAATGCGCGCGGGCCCAGGTCGATTGACAACCATGCGACGCCAAGTGTTAGCGGTACGAGTAACCACGTCAGCGGTCGATAGATATCCAATGGACCGACCCGACAGGCCATCATTGCAGGCATTTCACTGTCTCGATACAGCCGCCCCAGCGCGAGCATGATCGCGAGAAACAGCCCAATAGGCACCAAGATCGTCAAATACTGTGCCGCCGACAGCCCGATAACGTCAAAAGCGGCGCCTTTGGGCAATTTACCCTTGGCGACCTCTCCGAGCACTCGGGCAAACTGGTTCGTCAGCAGGATCAACAGCAAACCCAGGGTCACGCCGAGCCAGGTCGAGGCGATCTCGCGAAATATGTAGCGATCAAGGATTCGCAACATTGGTGCCCTGAATTGCTTAACCAGTTTTGGCAGAATCGGTTAGACTACCGTTTTTATTTTGCCCGCGACAGCCCTTGGTTCACAACGATTCAGGGCCGTTCGGCTAACGATTATCAGACACTCTATGCAATATTTCACAACGACGAGCAAAGCGTCGCGCAGAGCTGTCGACTGCGTGATTGTCGGCATCTACGAGCGTGGCAAACTGGGCGCTGCGGCAGCCGATATCGATGCGGCCAGCAAAGGCTCCATTAAGCGGCTAATCAAGAGCAGCGACCTTTCGGGCCGGCTCGGCAGCTGCACGATCCTCAATGACGTCAATGGCGTGCGTGCACCTCGTGTGGCGGTCTTGGGGCTCGGAAAATCCAAGGAATTTGGCGTCAAACAGTTTCGCGTCGCCTTGTCGACGGCGCTGCATGCCATATCGAAAACCAACAGCAAACAGGCACTCAACTGTCTCACGCTCGAAAGTGCTTCGGATGCCAGCGTCTATTACTTAGCACGCCACACAGCTCAGACAGCGGCTAGCGTGTTGTATCGTTTTACGCAAATGAAAAGTAACCGCAAGCGGGCAGCCAGTTCGCTGGCACACATCGGCTTCGCCATTAGCAAACGCAGTGACGCCGCCAAGATAATGCTCGGTGCCAAACATGGCGATGCCATCGGCATGGGCATGTCGCTTGCGAAAGATCTTGGCAACCTGCCCGCCAATATTTGCACGCCCGGATACATTGCACGCACCGCACAGAAACTCGCACGTGAGAACAAGAAATTGCAGACCCGCGTGCTGAGTGAGGCGGAGATGAAGCGGCTCGGCATGCATTCATTGTTGTCCGTAACGGCTGGAAGCGACGAGCCCGCCAAACTTATCGTCATGCAGTACAAAGGCACGACACGACAAAACCCCGTGGTACTGGTCGGCAAGGGTGTCACCTTTGACTCCGGTGGCATTTCCCTGAAACCTGGTCCCGCCATGGACGAGATGAAATATGACATGTGCGGTGCCGCCAGCGTCATTGGGACGATGGCCGCGGTCGCCAAGCTCAAGCTGCCGATCAATCTTACCGTCGTGGTTCCCGCCGTTGAAAACCTTCCGAGCGGGCGCGCGACCAAACCCGGCGACATCGTCAAGAGCATGTCAGGCAAAACGATTGAGATTCTAAATACCGATGCCGAAGGCCGCCTCATCCTGTGCGATGCACTAACGTATTCACGTCGATTCAAGCCGGATACGATTATCGACGTCGCCACATTGACCGGCGCCTGCGTCGTTGCACTGGGTCACCATCACACGGCCGTGATGAGCAATAACGACGACTTGGCAAGTAGCATTGTCGCAGCCGGCGTTGCATCCGATGAGCGTGGCTGGCAATTGCCGCTCGCGGACGAGTACGCCAACCAGCTCAAGAGTAACTTTGCGGATTTTGCCAATATCGGTGGACGAGATGGCGGTGCAATAACCGCTGGGTGTTTCCTGGGTAAATTCACGGACGGCCTTAATTGGGCACATCTCGATATCGCCGGTACTGCCTGGAAAAGTGGCAGACAAAAAGGCGCCTCAGGGCGGCCGGTGCCCATGCTCACGGAGTTCCTGCTAGCCCGATGTGGCGCATTGCCTTAATGGCCCGCGTCGACTTTTATCTTCTTAAGCAGGCCGGCCCTCGATCTCGCCAGGCCTTTGCGTGCCGGCTTGCCGAGAAAGCGTATCGGCTCGATAACACCGTGCACATTCACACCGTCGATCGCGCCGACGCCGAACGCGTCGATGAATTGTTGTGGACGTTTCGCGACGGCAGTTTCGTGCCACACGACATGGTCGCAGGCGCAAACAGCAACAAGCAGTCCCCGATAACGATCGGTTGCGGCGACGATGAAATTGCACCACGGGATTTGTTGATCAACCTGTGTGATGACGTTCCGGCGTTTGCCGAGGCTTTCCCGCGCGTTGCAGAGCTTGTAACCTCCGACGACGACTGCAAACGCGAGAGCCGCAAACGATTCGCCGAATACCGTGACAAGGGACATGCGCTACAGACTCACGATGTATGACCCTTCCCGGCCCGCCTGAGCCAAGCACCACATGAACAAGTCATACCAGCCAAAAGACATCGAACAGCGCGTCTACGAGCGTTGGGAAAAAAATGGGTATTTCGCACCACGTGGCGACGGCGATCCGTATTGCATCGTGATTCCACCACCCAATGTCACCGGCAGCCTGCACATGGGCCACGCGTTCCAGGACACCATCATGGACGCGCTGACACGTTACAAGCGCATGCAAGGATGCAGCACTCTATGGCAGCCCGGCATGGACCATGCCGGTATCGCGACCCAGATGGTGGTCGAACGCCTGCTGAGCCGCGAGGGCATAAATCGCCGCGATTTGGGCCGCGACGAGTTCATCAAGCGGGTTTGGCAATGGAAGGATGAATCCGGCGGCAAGATCGGCAATCAGCTGCGACGCCTAGGTGCATCGGCCGATTGGACCCGGGACCGCTTTACGATGGACGACGGCCTGTCCGAGGCGGTCACCAAAGTCTTTGTCAGCCTGTACGATGAGGACCTGATCTATCGCGGCAAGCGCCTGGTCAATTGGGACCCGGTGCTGCACACGGCGTTATCGGATCTCGAAGTATTGTCGGCCGACGAAGACGGTCACCTGTGGCATTTCCGGTATCCGCTGGCGTCCGGAGACGGTCACCTGATCGTTGCCACGACGCGCCCGGAAACCATGCTCGGCGACAGCGCGGTTGCGGTGCATCCTGACGATGAACGGTACAAACATCTCGTCGGCGAGGAGATCATCCTGCCGATCGTCGGCCGCCGCATTCCCGTCATCGCCGATACATACGTTGACCCGGAATTCGGTACCGGCTGCGTAAAAATTACGCCTGCGCATGACTTCAATGACTACGACATCGGAAAACGACACGACCTTCCGCTGTACAACATATTGACCGAGAACGCAGCGCTGAACGACGAGGTGCCCGACGCGTATCGCGGTATGGATCGCTTTGCTGCCCGCGAAAAAATTGTTGCCGAATTCAAACAAATGAATTTGCTCGAAGAAGTCGAAGACTACGTTGTAAAAATTCCTCGCGGAGATCGCAGCGGCGCCGTTGTCGAGCCGTATCTAACCGATCAGTGGTACGTCAAGATCGAGTCCCTTGCCAAACCGGCGATTGAGGCCGTCGAGTCGGGCCGTATTCGCTTCGTGCCCGAAAACTGGTCCAAGACTTACTTCGAATGGATGTACAACATTCAGGACTGGTGCATCAGCCGGCAGCTGTGGTGGGGGCACCGCATACCGGCGTGGTACGACAACGACGGCAAAATTTACGTCGGCATGACCGAGCAAGATGTTCGCGACAAACACGGCCTTGCAGGCGATGTCGCGTTGCGTCAGGACGACGACGTTCTCGACACATGGTTCTCGTCAGCCCTTTGGCCGTTCAGCACTATGGGCTGGCCTGAAAAAACGGCGGAACTCGACAAGTACTATCCCGGCAGTGTGCTCGTTACCGGATTCGATATTATTTTCTTCTGGGTCGCGCGCATGATCATGATGGGCCTCAAATTCATGGGCGATGTGCCGTTTCGCGAGGTCTACATCCACGGATTGATCCGCGATCAGGACGGCCAGAAAATGTCGAAGTCCAAGGGCAATGTATTAGATCCGCTGGATCTGATCGATGGCATCGACCTTGAATCATTGCTCACTTCACGTACCGCCGGACTAATGCAGGATCACTTAAAGCCCGCGATCGAGAAGTCCACTCGCCAGCAGTTCCCAGACGGTATCGACGCCTATGGCTGTGATGCGTTGCGTTTTACATTCGCGGCACTCGCGACGACCGGTCGCGACATTCGCTTTGATCTCGGTCGCATCGAAGGCTACAGAAATTTCTGTAACAAGCTTTGGAATGCCGCGTGCTATGTTTTGATGAACACCGAGCAGATCGATGATGGCGACATTGAGCTCAGCGCCGCCGATCATTGGATACACGCTCGACTCGACCACGTAGTCACAGCCGTGCACGAGCATCTGGGCGCATATCGACTCGATCTCGCGGCGCAAGCAATGTACGAATTTACCTGGCATGAATTCTGCGATTGGTATCTCGAGCTATCGAAGCCCGTGTTGCAGTCTGATGATGCCTCGGCCGCGTTGCAGCGCGGCACCCGGCAAACGCTGATCAATGTGCTTGAGTCGTTATTGCGACTGCTGCATCCGTTTATGCCGTTTATCACTGAGGAAATCTGGCAACAGGTTGCGCCACGCGCCGGTATCGATGCCGACACCATCATGCTACGTCCCTACCCAGTCGCCGGCGACGGCGCTGGACAGGATGCCGCAGTTGCGGATATCGAGTGGGTGCGGAAATTTATTCTCGGCGTTCGCCAGATCCGTGGCGAGATGGATATTTCGCCCGGCAAACTACTGCCCGTAATACTGCAAAATTCCGATGCAGCGGATGCGGCTCGCGCGGACACTTACTTGAATCTCTTGCAGCGGCTTGGGCGTGTCGAATCGGTCGCTATTCTCAAGGACGATCAGGAGCCACCCACCGCCGCAACCGCATTGCTTGGAGACATGCGCTTACTGGTTCCAATGAAGGGCTTAATCGATGTCGACGCAGAACGTAGCCGCCTCGAAAAACGCATACAACGCGTCAAAACGGATCTTGAGCGGACGCGCGGCAAGCTCGACAATGAGAATTTTGTGAACAATGCACCCAGCGAAGTGGTCGCAAAGGAACAACAGCGTGCCGTGGAATTTGCAAACACAATTACGCAACTGGCCGAGCAACTTGAGAAACTGGCCGAGCTGACTTGATACCCCGGATTTTCTGAGTACTGCATCACAAACTAGCGGGCCTGAAGTGCAATCGAGCCCAGTATCCGCGACGATAGGGATCAGAACCCTTCGGGCTCTGACCCCGATACTTACCAGGACACTTGAATGGCGGGCGGAAATACGATCGAAAAATTGCCCACGAGCAAAGACGCGAATCGCGTTGCCCTCGATCGCGCACGGACGGCGATTGGCGGCATTATTCTCGGCAAAGATGCCCAGATTGCCCTCGCGCTGTCCTGTTTGCTGGCCCGGGGCCACCTGCTGATCGAAGACCTGCCGGGACTCGGAAAAACCATTCTCGCGCAAGCGCTGGCTCACGTTCTTGGCTTGAGCTACCGCCGAATTCAGTTCACGAGCGATTTGCTGCCGGCCGACATTGTCGGCGTCTCTGTTTTTGAGCAGAGCAAGGGCGAATTCAAGTTTAAGCCCGGTCCTATTTTCGCCCAGCTGGTCCTCGCCGACGAAGTCAATCGCGCAACGCCCAAGGCGCAAAGCGCGTTGCTCGAGGCGATGGAGGAGCACCAGGTATCTGTCGATGGCAACACCCGGTCTCTGCCCGATCCCTTCTTTGTGGTAGCAACGCAGAATCCGTCCGATCAGATCGGCACGTTTCCGTTACCGGAGTCGCAACTCGACCGCTTCCTGATGCGGCTCGAACTCGGCTATCCAAATGCGGAGAACGAACGCGAATTGATAACTGGCGAAGATCGCCGCTCCATGCTCGAGGAAGTCGAGCCCACCATTACACCGGACGCACTGACGACGCTGCAGAAAGCCGCAGCAACCGTGCACATGAGCGATCCTCTCGTCGATTACATCCAGGAACTGGTACGACATACCCGAGAATCGCCCGATATCGACATCGGCCTGTCGCCACGCGGTGCGCTCGCGCTGGCCGCGGCCGCCAAGGCACACGCTTTCGTCGAGCACCACTCGGGCGTGTTTCCCGACGATATCCAGTCCGTTTTCGCCGCTGTTGCCGGACACCGCCTGAAACCGGCCGGTAATACCAGCTTCCGTTCGGCTGCCGAGCTTTGTCAACATGTCCTCGATACAGTGGCCATTCCCTAAATCCCGGTTTCGCCCGGGCATTTCAGACGCTTTGCAGCGACGGGTCGGCCGTTGGGCGAAACATCGTCAGGGTATTGACCCGGCGATCACGAGCCTCAAACCCGGCCGCGTGTACATCCTGCCGACCGGCGTAGGGCTCGTGTTCGCGTTGATGTCGTTTGCAATGTTGCTGGGTTCGATGAATTACAACAACAATCTGTCGTTTGTTCTGACATTCATGCTTGCTGCCCTGGGATTCGTTGCGATGCACCAATGCCAGCGCAACCTGGTCGCGCTTGAGATGAGTTTCGCCGGCGTGGAACCCGTCTTTGCAGGCCAGTCGGCACAATTCCGGATTGCCGTTAGCAACCAGAGCAAGAGCCCGCGACACGGACTGATGCTTTACACCGATGATTCCGTGAGCGAAATTCACGACCTGCAACCGGGCGAAAGCAAGATCTTCACACTCGCTGTGTCCACCGACAAACGTGGCTGGATCGAGCTCGAGCGCTTTGGCATCCGTACCTTTTCCCGTTCGAGCTGTTCCGATCCTGGGCATGGCTGCACATGAATCTCAGGGGCCTCGTCTACCCGGAGGCCGCCATTGATGTACCTCAACCGCCGCCAACTCAATCCGCACAGGGTCACCGACAACACGACGCACGCGGCGAGGAAGACTTTGCCGGTTTGCGCAAATTTCAGGAGGGTGATTCACCGCGGCAAGTTGCCTGGAAAGCCTATGCACGTAGCGGCCAGCTTCTCTCCAAACAATTTGCGGGCGCCGATACCAGTAGCCAATGGTTCAACTTCGACGCGGTTCCGATCGATGATCTCGAGACGAGACTGTCAATTTTGACGCGCTGGATTACAGACACCGACCGAACTCGGGCGGACTATGGTCTGCGGATTCCGGGACAGGAATTTCCACCCGCACATGGCGAGGCACAAAGGCGCCGGTGTCTTGAAGCGCTGGCATTGTACGGATTGGACGCTGATCGTGGCTAAACCACGCGGCACAGACGGTTCTCTGCTCGTCAGCCTGCCCTGGACACTTGCCGCCCTGGCATTCGCGCTGGCGCCGCACGTGCAATACCTGCCGATCTGGATCACGGCCGCGTTTTTTGTCTGCTCGACCTGGCGCTATGTCATCGAGCAGCGCCGCCGTTCACTACCGTCGACATGGTTACGCGCGGTATTGGCGCTTGCCTGTTTTCTCGGCGTATTCGTTACCTATTCGTCAATCAGTGGAGTCGGTCCGGGCTCCGCTCTACTCGCGATCATGGCTTCATTGAAGCTGCTCGAGACGCGCAAGCGTCGTGACCAGTTCGTGCTGCTATTCATCTCGATTTTCCTCGTCATGTCATCACTGCTGCGAGAACAGTACCTGTGGTCTCTGCCCTACCTGCTCGTCGGCGTACTGCTGATAATGACTGCGTGGCTGCGAATGTCGGCTACCAGGCAGGAATCCGCAATGCAGAGTTTCCGGACGGGCGGGCGACTGGTGCTTTACGCGGTACCAATAGCACTCGCGATGTGGATCTTCTTTCCACGAATCGCGACGCCATTCTGGTCCGTGCCAATCGATACCAGCGTTGCCACATCGGGGCTCAGCGATACGATGAGTCCCGGCGATATCAGCTCCTTGTCGCTCTCGGATGCAGTGGCGTTTCGCGTTAATTTCAAGGATGCCATACCCGAAGGGAGAGACCGGTATTGGCGCGGCCTCGTACTGCATCGTTTCAACGGGCGCAGTTGGTCAGGCAGTGAGCCAATTATCGGTGACCGTCCGGAGGACCAGATCGTCGTTAGCGGAAATCCAGTCGCTTACACCATTACCCTAGAGCCAACTCGCCAGCACTGGGTATTCGCGCTGGATATCCCCTATTCCGTATCATTGCCTCGCACATTCATGGGCCAACAGCAGCAATTCGCCAGGGTACAACCGATTGATCAGCGCGTAGCCTACGACGCCGTCTCTTACATCGAATACCAGACCGGTCTGGAGATGAGCAACCTGGCGCGCTCCTGGTACCTAGAGTTGCCCGACGGCAGCAATCCGAGGACGGCCGAACTGGCGCAGCAAATGTTCGCGGAAGCCGGATCGCCAGTCGCCTTCATCGAATCAGTACTACTCAAATTTCACGAGGAAGAGTACTACTACACACTGGAGCCGCCTGCGCTCGGCCACAATCCTGTTGACCGGTTTCTATTCATCACACAACAGGGATTTTGCGAACACTACGCGTCTGCTTTCGCCGTGATGATGCGTGCCGCCGGCATTCCATCGCGCATTGTGCTCGGCTACCAGGGTGGAGAGTTGAACCCGATGGGTGACTACATGATCGTCCGTCAGTCCGACGCTCATGCATGGACCGAAGTGTGGATGGAAGGAGTCGGCTGGTATCGCGTCGATCCGACCGCCGCTGTTGCACCGGAACGTATTGATTCCGGCATGAGTGGTTCCTTACTTGATGGCAGCGCTGCTGCCTGGGGTCTTTCGGCACCCTCCGAATTCCTGCACCAGTTGACGTTGTCGTGGGACGCGATCAACGCGAAGTGGAATGACTGGGTGCTGGGCTACGGTCCGGAGAATCAGGACAAGGTCATGGAATGGCTCGGCATGGAAGATCCTGACTGGCAAAAGAAGATTCTCACGCTTTTAGCAATAGTCATCGGCTTGATTCTGCTTATCAGTTTATTGCTGGCCTGGCGTTATCGTGCGCCGCGACCGGACCGTGCCGCCGTTTTGTATCGGAAGTTCGTCAAGAAAACCGGAATCCTGCTCGACCAAGGCGAGTCACCCGTGTCTTTTGCGGGCAGAGCGCGCTCCGAATCGTCAGTCCCGGCGGAGACGATCAATACGATCACTTCTACCTATCTCGCCGCGCGCTACGGGATTCCTGACCCGCAGGCCCTGCAGCGCTTGGAATCGCAGGTCGGCCAACTTTAGGAGCGGCTTCAGCCGCTACTTCGAACTGCCACACAGCTCGGCGAACGGGACATTTCTCGCCGGAATGGCTCGCTTCGCTGCGCTTTATTTCTCGGCGAGAAACATCCCGCCCACCGGCTCTACGGGCTCTAGCAAGGCCGGCGGCCGGGGCGTTAATCGACCGAAGTAAAGCGCAGCGAAGCGAGCCATGAGGGAGAATGACGCCTGGGTCGCCGAGCCGTGTAGGGAATTGCAGTCGTGCGGTGTCGCGGGTGATGTCGTTCCTACGACTGAACTTGGGGAGGGATCCGCACTAACGAAAGCAGCAAGCCACCGCCGATGAACAACGGCAGTAACGCGAGCAGGACAACCCCAGGATCATCCGAGAACGTTGCGGCCAGGCCGACAAGAATGGGGCCCAGGACGTGCGAAAACTTGGTGATCATATTGTAAAAACCGAAAAACTCGCCCGGCTGATCGGGTGGAATCAGTGACGCATACAGGGAACGGCTTAGCCCCTGCACGCCGCCCTGCACGCAGCCGATAATTATTGCCATGACATAGAATTCCCTGACCTCCGTCATGAACACGGCCCAACTCGATACCGCGATGTACACGATCAACGCCAGGTAAATGCCAGCCCTGGCGCCGAATCGCTGACCCAGAAAGCCGTACAGCAGTGTCGCTGGAAATCCTACAAAATTGGTGATCATCAACGCTGTGACGAGATCGGTTTGCTCGAATCCCAGCCGCTGGCCGTAGTTGGCCGCCAGAAAAATAACGGTAAAGACACCCCCGAAGTACAACCAATAGGCAGCCAGAAAGACGACCACGTTGCGGTACTTGCGCACCTCCAAAGCAGTTTTCTTGAGTTTCGCAAAGGTCGCCCGTACGACGCTGCCCGCGGCAAGTGCGCGACTCTTGTTCTCCGGTACGAACAGGATAAGCGGGATCAGGAATACGGCCCACCAAACACCCACCGTAACGAACGCAAACTTGATGACTTCGGTGGACGACGTCATTCCAAAGGTTTCCGGCGAGAGCAGCATCCACACATGCAGAGCCAGAAGGATTGCGCCACCCAGGTAGCCAAGCGAAAAACCCAGTGACGAAACGAAGTGAAAATACTTTGGTTCGGTAACGTCGATAAGCAGCGAATCGTAAAAGACAGTCGAACTGTAGAAACCAATCGAGGCAAACAGGTACAAGCCGAGCGCCCAGGGCCAGTCTCCTTCTCCAACGAGTGCCAGTGACGCTGTCATAGCGGCGCCGACCAGTGCCAGGACGAGCAGAAATCGCTTTCGATATCCACCAGTATCCGCAATCGTGCCGAAAATTGGCGCAAGAATGCTGACGATACCGCTCGCGGCAGCCGTGATAAAAGCCAGCCGGACGGTAACCGACGCCCCGGAGTCACCGGCACTCCAATAGCTGCCGAGCAGTATTGGATACAGCACGGCCAATACGCTCAATGCGAATGCGGAGTTCGCCCAGTCATACATCGCCCAGGCAATGACTTTCCGATTAATCATCAGTGCTCGCGGGTTTTGAGGAAATCGATGTCCGGCCAACGCTCTTCGGTCAGATTCAGGTTGACCCGGGTTGGTGCGATATATACCAGCCTCTCGCCATGATCCAGGGCGAGATTATCGTGCGCCTTGCGTTCGAACTCGGCCAGTATTTTTACGTCGTCGCAATCCACCCAACGCGCCGTGGCCACGTTAATGGCTTCGAACTGACATTCGACCTTGTATTCATCTTGCAGCCGATGCGCCACGACCTCGAATTGCAGCGGTCCAACAGCGCCCAGAATCAGATCATTGTTGCGCATAGGCATGAAAAGTTGTGTTGCACCCTCCTCGCACAATTGCGCAAGTCCCTTCTTCAAGGCTTTAAGTCGCAAAGGATCCTTGAGGACGGCGCGGCGAAATATCTCGGGCGCAAAATTAGGAATGCCCGTGAAGCGAAGCTGTTCGCCTTCCGAGAAGCTGTCACCAATGTTGATCGTTCCGTGATTGTGCAAGCCGATAATGTCACCGGCATACGCCGACTCGGTGTGTTGGCGATCAGCGGCCATGAAAGTGATCGCGTCGGGAATTTTCATTTCCTTACCCGAACGGACGTGCAGCACCCGCTGGCCCTTTAGGTACTCACCTGAGCATATCCGCATGAATGCGATGCGATCGCGGTGTCCTGGATCCATGTTCGCCTGGATTTTAAAAACGAAGCCAGTCAGTTTGTCCTCGTCCGGCGCGACGACTCGCTGCTCGCTCTCGCGGGGTAGTGGCGCCGGTGCATGCTGCACGAATTCGTCCAACAGCTCCTTGACCCCGAAGTTTGAGAGCGCAGAGCCGAAGAATACGGGCGATTGGCGGGCGTGCAGGTAGTCCTCAATGTTGAGTTCAGGACAAGCCCCTTTGACCAGCTCGATTTCCTCACGATAGTCGTCAGCATCGCTACCCAATACGTCGCTCGCCTCTGCGGATTGCAGACCATCGATCACAGTCTGACCGGATTTCTTCTGCCGACCGACGTTTTCATAGAGGTAGATACGGTCCTGCAGCAGGTGATACACGCCCTTTAATGATCGACCCATGCCGATTGGCCAGGTAATCGGCGAACATTGAATATTCAGTACAGACTCGATTTCATCGAGCAGGTCGATCGGCTCACGGCCGTCGCGATCAAGCTTGTTGATGAACGTCATGATCGGGGTATCCCGCAGCCGACAGACCTCCATAAGCTTGATCGTGCGTTGCTCAACGCCTTTGGCGCAGTCGATCACCATTAGCGCTGAATCGACTGCCGTCAATGTACGATACGTGTCCTCCGAGAAGTCCTCGTGGCCCGGCGTATCCAGCAGATTGATGACATGGTCCCGATAGGGGAATTGCATGACTGACGACGTCACCGAAATACCGCGTTGTTGTTCCAGCGCCATCCAGTCCGAGGTTGCGTGGCGACTGGCCTTGCGACCTTTCACGGTACCGGCGAGCTGGATGGCACCGCCAAACAACAGCAGCTTTTCAGTGAGCGTCGTCTTGCCCGCGTCCGGGTGCGAGATTATTGCAAACGTCCGGCGCTTGCTGACCTGTTCAGATATATGCGACATGTTGATGTGAATACCGACGCGTTAGCGGTCGGCAGTCAGCTTCTTGACGAGCACGTCGGCGTCTTCACGGCCATCATGCGCCTGGTAGTACGCAGGGCGCTTCGCCACTTTGTGGAAGCCCTTTTTCTTATACAATGACAGCGCATTGACATTGGACGGTCGAACCTCGAGGAAGATCTCGCGCACCGAGGTCGTGCGGGTACGGAACAGGACCTCGTCGAGCAGCAGCTCGCCGTAGCCCATTGATCGATAGTCCGGATCCACACAGATATTCAGGATATGCGCCTCGCCGGCTGCGATTGACAGGACGCTGTAGCCGGCAACGTCATCGTCGCGATCAAGCACAACGCATTGATAACCGGCCAACAAGCAATCGCGAAATACACCATGGCTCCAGGGGAATTCGTAACTACGGCGTTCAATATCCGACACCAGCGAAAGATCCTCATGTGACATGGTCCGCAGGACAACCGGTGCCTCATGAATGGCCGTAATCATGCCGCGTGCCCCGCAACGACATTCATTGCCAGGCACAAATCGTCCCAGGCTTTGCGTTTTTGCGTTGGGCTGCGCAGCAAGTAGGCGGGATGATAGGTGACAACGAGTGGAATGTCGCCGAGGTAATGCAATCTGCCACGTAGCCGGCCGACCGGCGAGTCGGTACCGAGCAGTTGTTGCGCTGCGATGCGACCAACCGCCAGGATTATTTTCGGTTTGATGAGTTCAATCTGACGCTCGAGATAGTGGCGACAAGCGGCCGCCTCACTAGGCTCTGGATCTCGATTGTTCGGCGGCCGGCACTTGAGAATATTGGCGATAAAAACACGCTCGCGCCCCTGACCCACGGCGCGCAACATTTCGTCAAGCAGTTTGCCGGCTCGACCGACGAACGGTTCCCCGCGCCGATCTTCCTCAGCACCGGGCGCCTCACCAATGATGAGCCAGTCCGCCTCGGTGTTACCGACACCAAATACCGTCTGCGTCCGACTTTCGTGCAGCGGGCACCGCGTACAGGATGCGACGCTGTCCCGAAGTTGCGGCCAATCCATCGCGCCCGCATCAAACTGCTGTACGGCGCCATCGTCGACCGGCTCCGCCTGATCGCTGGGGACCCAGACATCAATTCCGAGCGCCTCGAGATAGGCGCGGCGTTGATGTTCTGTCTGGATCATTACGGTTTTCCTGCTCACGATTCGCAAGCCGTTAGTCTGCCACGGCAGATGGCGCTTTTCACTTTAGTGTCAATACGGTTCGACACATAAGCCACAATTCCAGCAACTTTTGCTCTAGAATTCGCGCCGTACTGTTCCGGATTCCGGTTTCAGGGTATGGCTACAGGGTGCGGTCTATGCGATTTTCCGAATTCGGTCTGACGACGCTTAAAGAAATTCCCGCGGATGCGGAGATCGTCAGCCACCAGTTGATGCTTCGTGCGGGCCTGATCCGTCGACTGGCCTCAGGCCTGTTCACATGGATGCCGCTCGGGGTCCGCGTGCTTAGAAAAGTCGAAGCGATCGTCCGCGAGGAAATGAATCGCGCCGGTGCACTGGAATTGTTGATGCCGGCCGTGCAGCCCGCTGAACTCTGGGCCGAAACCGGGCGCTGGGACCAATACGGTCCGTTACTACTGCGTATGGTCGACCGGCACCAGCGCGATTTCTGCTTCGGCCCGACGCACGAAGAAGTCATTACAGACATTGCTCGGCGGGAGTTGCGGAGTTACAAGCAACTGCCCGTCAACTTCTACCAGATTCAGACCAAGTTTCGCGATGAAATTCGACCGCGATTCGGCGTCATGCGCTCGCGTGAGTTCATCATGAAGGACGCGTATTCGTTCGATATCGATGCGGCGGGACTCGACGCTGCTTATGAGAAGATGCACGCAGCTTATACGGCTATTTTCACGCGCTTAGGCTTGAAATTTCGTGTCGTGTGGGCGGACAGCGGTGAAATCGGTGGCAGCAAGTCGCAGGAATTTCACGTGATTGCGGATTCCGGTGAAGACGCTATTGTCTATAGCGACGAAGACGACTATGCGTCGAACATCGAGACAGCAGCAACCTTGCCCTCCGATGGGGCGCGGCCTGCCGCTACCAAGCCGCTCGAGAAAATTCCGACACCCGGCATCCGGACGATTGACGACTTGTGCAAACTACTCGGCGTGCCGGCCTCGCAGACGATCAAGACACTGATCGTCGAAGGCGACAACGGCCCGGTCGCGTTAGTCTTGCGCGGCGATCACGAGCTCAACGCAGTAAAGGCACAGAATCTGGACGGCGTCGCAACACCGCTGACAATGGCCGATAGCGAGTCTATCCGGACAGCTACCGGTAGCGAGCCAGGTTCTTTGGGTCCTATTGGTCTCGATTTGCCAATATTTTTTGACCATGCGGTCGCTGCGATGGCGGATTTCAGTTGCGGCGCGAACGAAGTTGAACAGCACTTCACAGGCGTCAACTTCGAACGTGACCTGCCGGCACCGGAGACGGTCGATATTCGCAACGTGGTGGCAGGAGATCCGGTGCCCGGCGGCAAAGGAACACTAAAGATTGCCCGCGGTATCGAAGTCGGTCACATATTCCAGCTTGGCACCAAGTACAGCGACTCGATGGGCGCGACGGTCCAGGATCAGGACGGCAAGGACCGTGCGATCATGATGGGCTGCTACGGCATCGGCATTACCCGCATCGTCGGCGCAGCAATCGAGCAAAATAACGATGACAACGGCATCATCTGGCCGGCACCACTCGCACCGTTCGATGTCGTGCTCGTGCCAATCAATATGCAGCGTTCTGACGCGGTGAGGGAAGCGGCCGAGGCCCTGTATTCTGAGTTGCAGGAAATGGGGCTCGAGGTATTGTTTGACGACCGCGATGTGCGCCCGGGCGTCAAATTCGCGGACGCGGAGCTGATTGGAATCCCGCATCGGCTGGTCGTTTCCGAGCGCAGCCTTGCTGCTGGTGAGCTCGAGTACCGGCACCGCCGCGATACGGATGCCCGTAATCTGAAACGTGATGCTGCTCTCAAACTACTTAAGGATTGATCGGTAAGCTGTTAATTCACCTATAATATGTCGCACATATGCTGATCGGACGTTACTTTTCCATCGCTTGCATCCTGCTGGCACTGATTGCCCCGCGCATCGTGCTGCCTGAGCAACTGCCTGACCCGGAACTTCGGGAATTATTGCGCGTAGCTGCGGGTGCTGCGGACAGTTTTGACGACCACTTCGACGCCGAAGTCTGGCTCACTGACATGTCCCGCCGCCTCGAGCGCCAGGTGCGGGATCCCGATGAACGCATTCGGATTCTGACTCGCGTCCACTTCGAGGCTGGACGTGTCGGTCTCGAGCCTGAACTCGTGCTGGCCGTGATCGAAGTAGAAAGCAATTTCGATCGCTACGCCGTTTCCGTCGCCGGCGCACTAGGACTTATGCAGGTCATGCCATTCTGGCGCGGTGAAATTGGCAGGCCTGACGACAACCTGATTCATCTTGAAACGAATTTGCGCTATGGCTGCACGATCTTAAAATTTTATCTCGACAAGGAAAACGGCGATCTGCGCCGTGCACTCGGTCGTTACAACGGCAGCCTCGGACAGCGAAAATATCCAAACCTGGTGATTAATAAGCTGAGCGGTAAGTGGTTCCAGGGATAGGCTTATTTAGAGCCGGAGACGGGGTGCCGGATATCTGAAGTAAAGCGCAGCACAGCGAGCCATGAAGATAGCCGGTACCCGGTTTCCGGCTCTACCTGATCCTGAATCCCGCTACGTCATCCCACTCTGCATCGTCTTCAATCACCTGCGTTACCTTCGCCATGGTTGGTCCGCTCTGCAGCCAGTCGGCCAGCTGACCGATCGCCGCTTCGTCACCGCAGGCGAGCACTTCGACATTTCCATCGTTGAGGTTGATTGCATGGCCGGACAGGCCAAGCGATTCCGCCTTTTTGCGGGTGCTGTCACGAAACCATACGCCCTGAACACGGCCTTTGATCGTGAATCGGCGCGCGTGTGGCATTGATGGTTTACCGGGGTTCGGTTTCTTCGCTGTCTTCGGTACGCCGCAGGGCATCGAGGGCGCTACTTTTTGCTTGTAACGCATCACGGCGAGCGAGATCGTACTCCCGTTTGTAGAGGAAATTCTCCGCGCTCTGCAAGTAAACGACAGCTGCTTGGAGGTCGTCCGCCGCATGCTCCTCCGCTCCAGCCTCGCGAGCAACCGTGATCGCCTGGCGGGCATCGCTCATTTCCTGCACGGGCGCTGTCTGACAGCCGCCGACCACAAACAGTGCCGCGAGCACCGCCGTCCGCAGAAATTGTGACAATCGAGTAGGAAGCATTATTATTCTAAGTTATCCGCAACCGGGTAACGCTATCAACAGCGCGCCCGAGCCGTCAAGAGGCCGTAATGAGTCTAACAATTTACCACAATCCGCGCTGCTCCAAGTCACGGAAAACACTGCAATTGCTACGGGAATCGGGCTCTGAGCACGAGATCGTCGATTACCTCAGCGCGCCACCAACGGCTGAGCGGATATTGCAACTGGCGGCAATGCTCGGTGTACCGGTTGCTGAGTTGCTGCGACGGGGCGAGAACGAGTTCACAACTGCGCAAGATTTACCAGATATTGACGATGACGCAGCGTTATCGGCCTGGATTGCGCGTAATCCGAGCGTATTGCAGCGCCCGATCGTCGTTGATGACGACAGCAACCGGGCGGTGGTCGGTCGTCCACCGGAGAGCGTTCTGGAGTTGATCTCTCAATGAGTGACGTCCTGGTGCTCTATTACTCCGTAAACGGCGCGACCGAGTCGCTCGCCCGCGAGGTATGCACAGGTGTTGATTCCGTCGCCGGCATGCAATCGCGACTGCGGACCGTGCCGAAAGTGTCCACCACTGTAGAAAGCGTCGAGGACGACGTACCGGAATCAGGACCGCCCTACGCCACCTCTGGCGACCTTAGCGAATGCTCGGGCCTTGTGATGGGTAGCCCGACTCGCTTCGGCAACATGGCAGCTGCCCTGAAATATTTTCTCGACGGCACTGCAACCGAGTGGCTGTCGGGCAGCGCGGCCGGCAAACCGGCGGGACTGTTCACGTCGACCTCAAGCCTGCATGGCGGTCAGGAATCGACGTTGCTGACGATGGCGATACCGCTGTTGCATCACGGCATGCTAATCGTCGGTCTGCCGTACACAGAAGAAGCCATCAGCGAAACGACGACCGGCGGCACCCCGTACGGTGCCAGCCATGTAACCTGGAATCGCAAGGCAGATTCACTCTCGGACCACGAACGCCAGCTGGCAAGGGCGCTAGGCAAACGGGTCGCCGAAATCGCCAATAAACTGGCGTAGGAGCGCCTCTTGAGGCGCGACCTACTCCACGTGCACACGGCTTACGAACCTGGGGGCTTTGTTATCCTCATGGCTCGCTACGCTGCGCTTTACTTCGGATAACAAAGCCCCCACGCCCGCAAGCCCTACGAGCGGCGGCGTCGGGCGGGACGTAGTACAGCCAGCGGACGGGACGTTTATCGACCGAAGTAAAGCGCAGCGTAGCGAGCCATGAGGGAGAGAAGTGTCCCGTTTGCTGGCTGTGCATTCTCGAGGTCGCGGGCCGTGTGATGTGGTCGCGCTCCAAGGAGCGCTCCTACAGTTCTCTCAATACATCCCGGACAAACGGAATGGTCAGGCGGCGTTGCGCACGCAATGCCTCGTCATCGAGTTTGTCGAGCAGCTTGTACAGACTCGCCATGTCACGACGGCTGCGGTTCATCAGGAATTGCGCCGTTTCATCCGGCAAGTCGAGACCGCGGTGTCCGGCGCGCAATTGCAATGCCTGGCGGGTCTCGTCGTCACCGAGTGAGTGCAATTGAAAGCTCGGCAACTGCGACAAGCGACTCTCTAAATCAGCCAGTTCAATACCGGACGAGCGTACGGCGGCATGTGCCGACACGACAATCCGGCCCTCTGCTTCAAACACCTGGTTGTACAAGACGAATAACGCGTGTTCCCAATCCGGATTGCCTGTTACAGCGTCGACATCGTCGATACAGATGAGCCCGCGGCTCGCGAGACCCTCCAACACGTCGGGATCCGCCTCTGCGAACATACCCATGGGAATGTAGACCGATTGATCGCCGGCCTGCTCGCAGACCGCCTGCAACAAGTGCGTCTTGCCAGATCCGGCAGCACCCCATAACCAGCACCCCGGACCACTGTCGCCATCAGCCAGTTCGCGCAGGGTTGCGACCAGCATTTCATTGCCGGTCGCGAGGTAGCTTGCGAACACAGCATGGTCCGCAAGACGTAATGGCAGGGCCAGTTGGCTCATTCGCAGGTTTCGGGGTTTTCCTTGAGGTATCGGTGATACGCGAAACGCACCATGACCGAAAGAACAGCCGCGGCTGGCAATGCGAGCAGTATGCCGAAGAAGCCGAACAACTGACCGCCCGCCACAATCGCAAAAATGATCAACACGGGGTGCAGGCCAATCCGATCGCCGACCAATTTCGGTGTCAGGATCGAGCCCTCCAGAAGTTGAGCAATTGTAAACGTGGCGACGATACCGATCATTTGCCAGAGCGGGTTAGGCTCCAGGATGACCGTCAGGGCGGCGAGACCGATGCCAAACACGAAACCGAGATACGGTATGAAACTGACCAGCCCGGACACGACACCGATCGCAATGGCAAACTTGAGGCCGACCAGGCTAAGACCCACTGAATAAATCACGGACAACGCGAGCATTACGAGCAGTTGTCCGCGAAGAAACGCCCCAAGCACCTCATCGGTATCGCGGGCAAGTTTGATGACCGTCTCGCGTTGCCGCGACGGGATCAGCGCACCGAGATGCATCATAATCGTGTCCCAGTCCCGCAGCAGGTAAAACGTCAGTATGGGTACCAGGAACAGGCTGAGCACAGCTGCGGCCACCGCGCCCCCCGACTTGCCGACCGACACGAGAACCTTGGCGCCCCAAGTGCCTGCCATTTCGCTGTAGTTGGCCAGAAACGCGCCGATGCCGACGTCGTCACCGGTCTCAATATTCAGCCACGCCGAAACCGAAGGCAGCCAGACCTGCTCGACCTGTATCAATAATCCCGGCAAAGCGGCAAGCAGCGCCGACACCTGGGTCCGGATTAACGGCCCGACGAGCACAACCAGCAAGACCAGCACCGTGAATGTCAGCAAAAAGACAACAACGACTGCCAGCGTGCGCGGCAATTTGAATCGCTGCAGTCGATCCGCAAGCGGATCGCCAATATAGGCGAGTAGTGCAGCTGCAATAAATGGCGTTAGCACCGGCGCAAGCAAGTACAAGAGCCAACCCGTGAGGGCGACCGCAATCAGCCAGTTGGTTTGTCGGTCAACACTCATGGCCAATCAGTTCCTTACGCCCCGGAGCGCGCGCTGCGTATCCAGTGCCAAACGTAGTCATAGCCGCTGATAACCACGGTAACCAGCACCGCGGCGCCAACCACGGTCAATGTGATGCGGTCGGGCCAGCCGTAGCCGGCCTCGGACATCACGAATACGAGATACACAAATTCGAGCCCGGTATTGATTTTGCTGATACGGGTGGGTTCGCCTTCGAGTCGCCGAACCAGGTAGTGATACATGAATGAGCCTGCCACGATAATGACATCGCGCAGGATAACGATCACGGCGAGCCAGACCGGGATGTGCCCAAGGTAAGCCAGGGTGCCGTATGACCACGCGAGTAGCAGCTTGTCGCCGGCGGGATCAAGGAACGCACCCAGCCGGGAGTGCCAGTTGAATTTTTTCGCCAGGTAACCGTCAACTCCATCCGACAGTGCCGCGAAGCCGAACAGCCCAAGCGCCCAGCCGAATTCTTCGTTCACGAACAGAAGAAGGATCGGCAGAATCAGTGCGATTCTCATCACGGAGACTGCATTTGGTAGCCAGCTTAAGGACATCTGCGAGTAAATCGTTCCGTTTAGTTTATGGGTTGTAGAAAAATTCGAGTGACGATTCATACGATTCAAGCGTGAACAGGTCATCGTCAGATTCATTTTGCTCGATCAGACCATTGAATCGCAATGCCCTGCGCAATCTCTCCACGCCGCCGCGCGCCTCTACCCGATAATGAATCCGGTCCCCGCCACCTCATTGATCGAATAACTCTCAATAAGACTGGTGTTTGACAGCATGCTCTCCACCGCCCCATAAGCTTCTACTGAGCTGATGCCTGAGACGTTTAGATCAACAAATTCCAGCGGCGAGCTGCCGCTAATGCCAAATTCTTCGGCCAGCAAGTCGGCAACAAGATTGACCACGAGCTCCGGTTCGCCATTCCATCGTCGCTCATCGCTGCCAAAAAAATAGCTCCAGCCGTTGCGCTGATTTCGTTGCCGCTCGGATGCGGCCGACCAGTATCGAATTGACGTCATAGCGCTCTGATGCCAGCAGAATTTGCTCGTCGAATCCGCCCCACAAGTCGCTAAAACTTAAACTCTCAAGATCTTCGGTATCCAGCAACGGAAAAACGATCGGCAGGCCGCGACGCTCTGCGATGTCGAGCACTCTTTGACGTAGCAGGCGATTGCGATCAATCGAGCGCGCGTCATTGCGACTGCGCAGAGGATCGTTCGCCGCGATAACCTCGCGCTCACCCTGGCCCCAGTCGACCGCCAGCCAAACGAGCGTCAGCGGTCGATCGCTGCCCCAGACTGTCTGCCCGGCCTGCCGCAACGTGCGCTCGATAGCCCCGCCATCAAACGAAACCCACAATGTATTTTCTTCGCCGGGCCGGAATTGCACGACGTATGAGGGTGGATCCGGGAACAACAGCTCGACCAGTTCCGGGTCTGCACTTAATTCCGGCCCGGAAACGCGCAATAACACGTCGGCGAGCGCCATTTCGTACGCCAGCGCCTGCATTGCACCTGGATCGCCCTGTTCCTCGTCAAGTGCAACCTGCGCGGTATACAGCGTCGATATTTCAACGGCCAATGCCGCAGGAGCGGCGAATGCAAACGCAGCCATGACCAGGATCGTCAGTATCCGGGCCCGGCATTTTGCAATGCCAGGTAATGTGATAAATCGAGTTTTCAGCAAGGGTGGTATCCCCGTCCGTGCCCAAGCACTATTATATCGCCCAAATTCGGGTCGTGCCCGAAACTCTTATGCGAGCCGAAATGAGCAACCAGCCCCTGACCTACAAAGATGCCGGAGTCGACATTGACGCTGGTAGCGACCTCGTCGACCGGATCAAACCACTCGTAGAGCGCACGCGTCGACCCGAGGTCCTCGCAGGCCTCGGTGGTTTTGGCGGATTATTCGCGTTGCCGCCGGATCGGTATCGCGAACCCGTGCTGGTTTCCGGGACCGACGGTGTGGGAACGAAACTTATCCTGGCGCGAACATCGGGCCAGCACGACACGATCGGCATCGACCTCGTCGCAATGTGCGTCAACGACGTACTGGTGCAAGGCGCCGAGCCGTTATTCTTCCTTGATTACTTCGCTTGTGGTCATCTCGACGTCGATGTAGCCGCGTCTGTCGTCGGTGGAATCGCGGAAGGTTGTGCACAGGCGGGCGCAGCGTTAATCGGCGGAGAAACGGCCGAAATGCCAGACATGTACGCGAGCGGCGAATACGACCTTGCGGGATTTTGCGTCGGAGCAGTCGAGCGCTCAGAGATGATCGACGGCAGCAGCATCACCGCGGGCGACGCGCTGATCGGACTCGCCTCCAGCGGCCCGCATTCGAATGGCTATTCCCTGATCCGAAAAGTGCTGGCCATCGCGCCAGACGACCAGATCGCAGGGCGTAGCGCGAGCGCAACGCTACTTGAGCCGACCCGCATTTACGTCAAGTCGATTCTTGAGCTGATCGGATCGGTTAGCGTCAAAGGCCTCGTGCACATCACCGGCGGTGGCATCAGCGAAAATCTGCCGCGGATTGTCTCCGGCGACCTGCACGCCGAAGTCGATACGTCGAGCTGGCAACAAGGCCCTGTGTTCGATTGGCTCGCCGACCGCGGCAATATCGAAATTTCAGAAATGCGAAGAACCTTTAATTGTGGCATCGGCATGATCGCTGTCGTTGCAGAAGCCGACATTGCGTGTGCAATAGACGTATTGAATTCGCAGGGAGAAAACGCGTGGCATCTCGGTCGAGTCGCGACAGGAGCCGCCGAGGTACAGTTTCTTTGAGTGACAGTCGCTGTCGAACGGCGATACTAATTTCCGGTTCGGGCAGCAACCTGCAGTCGTTTATCGACAAGATCGCAAGTCGCGAACTCGCCCTGGACATTGTGACCGTCTTCAGCAACTGCGCGGATGCGTACGGCCTTACACGCGCCGCCGATGCGGGCATCCATACCTGTTGTATTGAACACGCGGACTACGCCGATCGGGAATCCTTTGATCAGGCGCTCGCGCATGAACTTGATCAACATCAGCCCGACTTGCTGGTCCTTGCTGGCTTCATGCGCATATTGAGCCCGTGGTTCGTCGATCACTACGCGGGCAAGATCCTGAACATCCATCCAGCGTTGTTGCCCGCCTACCCGGGGCTCAATACACACCAGCGTGTACTTGATGCGGGTGAAAAGTGGCACGGCAGCACGGTCCACTTCGTCACGGACGAACTCGATGGTGGGCCTCGCGTCTTGCAAGGGCGCCTGCCCGTGGACCCTGGCGAGTCCGCCGAACAACTCACCAAGCGAGTGCAGGCGGTCGAACACCAGATCTACCCCGAAGCCGCAAACTGGTTCGCCGAAGGCCGCCTCAAACTCCGCGACGGCACAGCCTGGCTCGACGGAAAAGTACTGGCGGAGCCGATCGTGCGTGAGTTTGAATAAGGTCAACTATCGAAAAAGACCGACGAGCGGATGTTCATCGACCGAAGTAAAGCGCAGCGCAGCGAGCCATGAGGGAGAGGAATCTCCGATCGTCGGTCTTATCCGGTGAATCGCCTTCAAGCTTTCGGCAAGGTAACGCCCTTCTGGCCCTGGTACTTGCCGTCCCGATCCTTGTAGGACGTCTCACATTCCTCATCGGATTCGAGGAATAACATCTGCGCGACGCCTTCGTTCGCGTAAATCTTTGCGGGGAGCGGCGTTGTATTCGAAAATTCCAGCGTTACGTGCCCTTCCCACTCTGGTTCAAGCGGCGTGACGTTGACGATAATGCCGCATCGCGCGTAGGTCGACTTGCCCAGGCAAATCGTCAGTACATTACGCGGTATGCGGAAATACTCGATGGTACGTGCCAGCACGAATGAATTCGGCGGAATGACGCAGATGTCACTATTAACATCGACGAAACTCGTTGAATCAAACGCCTTTGGGTCCACCACCGCTGAATTGATGTTGGTGAATATCTTGAATTCCTCGGAACAGCGAACGTCATAGCCGTAGCTCGACGTACCGTATGAGACGATTCGGCCGCCGTCATTTTCCCGCACCTGGCCGGGCTCGAACGGTTCGATCATCCCGTGTTGTTCGGCCATGCGACGAATCCAGCGATCTGACTTGATGCTCACTAGCTATTTTCAACAACGATATTGGGAAACTTGCTGCTGTAGTCCTTGCCTTGTGCCGCAAGCGTCGCTGCCATGCGTCGCGCCGCATTGCGATAGGCCGAAGCCACCGCAGATTCCGGATCGGATACAACGGTCGGATTACCACTGTCTGTCCGTTCCCGGATGCTTGCATCCAGAGGCAGTTGGCCGAGTAATTCCACGTCGAAGTCGCTGGCCATTTGCTCACCACCACCGCTACCGAAGATTGGTTCCTCGTGACCGCACTCAGAACACACATGCGTACTCATATTCTCGATGACCCCGAGAACCGGGACAGACACCTTGCGGAACATTGCCAGGCCTTTGCGAGCATCAAGTAAAGCGATGTCTTGCGGCGTCGTCACGATCACTGCCCCGCTGACGGGAACCTGCTGCGACAACGTCAATTGGATATCGCCGGTTCCCGGGGGCATGTCAACGATCAGGTAGTCAAGATCGTGCCAGGTCGTCTGTTGCAGCAACTGATTGAGCGCGGACGTCACCATGGGCCCACGCCAAACCATGGGTTGGTCCGGATCAACCAGGAAGCCGATCGACATGACCTGTAATCCGTGCGCCTGCAATGGTTGCATTGATTTGCCGTCAAGGCTGACGGGCTGTTCGCCAGTAAGCCCAAGCATATGCGGCTGACTCGGACCGTAGATATCGGCATCCAGTAAACCGACCGATGCCCCGTCGGCCGCCAGGGCCAACGCCACATTCACGGCAATGGTTGATTTGCCAACGCCACCCTTGCCCGAAGCAATTGCGATGACATTTGCGAATATGTTCGAGGGGCTTGAGGTTTCGCTGCACTCCCATGAGCGACGATGCGGGTCGAAAACTCAACCTCTATATCGTCGCAGCCACTCTTCGCCGCAACCGCAGCAACAATCGCCGACCGATAGGTCTCATGGGCTCCGTCGGCCGGAAAACCGAGTTCAATTCGGGCAACAATGCGCGAGTCCGCCTCGCTGACATCGAGCACGCGCCCCACTTCGCCGAGGGTCCTGCCAATGCCCGGTAACTCAATGGTTTTGAGGAAATTCTTCACATCTGAATCTGCTGACGGCGTCACATTCCCGCCGCCCGTATTAGGTAAAATCACTCTTGGATAGCCTCCTTTTGGAGGCTTGTGCGCGCACATTGTAACGGAGCCGACAGCGCTGCCAAGCATTGATTTCTAAGGGCTTGCGTAACAATGTGGATTTGGGACGATGTGGCATAATGCTGCATCGATGACATCAACGGCAGTGCCGGATTCGCACACTTTTGCGGATGTCGTGCTTCGCCTGGGCAAGAGCGAATCGATTGGCAATAGAAACATGTGGATTATTGACATCGTGCGCAAGGATGCCGGCCTCTGGCACCCTTCGCCCTGCTGTGCTGTATGCCGAAGCAGTGACTAGCCTGTGAGCCTGCTCGGCGCATATCGGGCAGACCAGCTGATCACCAAGCTTTCGGCGGACCCCAAGCCTGATGGACCGTCGGCACAAAAACTGGTTGAGCGCCTGAAGAAAATTGGGCCCAAAATCATTTCCAAGGTCATTGATGCGCTAGCGCTCACCGACAAGTCGCACACGATGGTATACGTCGACATCCTGTCCAGCCTGGTAAGTGACAAAACGCTCGACGCATTCCGTGAAGGACTGTCCGACGGCAACGCACGTGTTGTTTCCGGGACGTCCTGGGCATTGTCGAGCAGCACCAACTACGACGCGAATAAGCTACTCGACTTTTTTGAGGATTCCGAGGTTTCAAAACATGCATTGATTGAAATTCTGCGGGTGCACAAACAGGATTTGAGCATTCACGGATTGTTGCAACGTGCCTACGACCTCGGCCCCAATGAATCAGCAGCCCTTTTCTCGATTATCGAGGAAACGATTCGGCCCGAGATGATTCCCGACATCATCGCGCGAATGGGCGGCAAGGATCCGAACATCAAGATCCATTTGATCGGCTTGCTCAGCCGCTTCGACCGGCCGGAAGTCAATCACGCCCTGGAGTTTCAACTCAAAGATCCAAACAGCATTGTACGTAGCGCTGCGCTTTCGGCACTTGCCACACGCGGCGGTGCGGTCAATATCGCCGCCGTTAGCAAGCTACTGCAAGATACCGACCTTGAAGTGCAAAATAAGGCCGTGGAAATGATGGTGCAGATGAATCATCCTGACACCGTTAAGTACCTCGCTGAGGCGCTCAAGGACGAATCCGAATTTGCACGTCGATCGGCCGTCGAAGTTCTGAACGAACTCGGCAACAAGGATTCAGTGAAAGAATTACTCAATGTACTCAAAGACGACGATTGGTGGGTTCGCTCGAGAGCCGGCGACGCTTTAGCTGAAATCGGCGGACCTAAAGTCGTTGACGCAGTCATGGAACTGATCACGGACAAGGACGAGGAAATTCGTCGCACTGCAATCGAAATACTCAATGCGACCAAGGACGAACGAGCGGTTGATCACTTATTGAAGGCCACGGACGATTCGGATTGGTGGGTTCGTGAACGCTCTATTGACGCACTGTCGAAAATTGGCAGCACCAAGGCATTACCCAAACTGCTGAGCCTGTTGGGCAAGGATGCCAAAACCGATCCAGTCGTGATTCGCGCAATCAGCAAGATTGGCAATCAGACCCACATTTCCAAGCTGGTGCCCATGCTGAACCGGCCCGAGCGTGATATACAACTTGAAGCGATTAAGGCGATCTCAGCACTTGCCGACGAGTCGCACGCCGATACGGTTCGCGCCGTACTACAGAAGATAAAGCAGTCAGAAGAACCAACGATCATCAATAGCGCCGACAAGGCCCTCAAAGCCCTCGATGCGCGATTCTCGGAAACGGTTCTCGCCGAGAACAAGCGAGCCGAGAAAATTGGTGAGCACACCAAGACACTGTTGCTCGATAACAAAGAGCTGGAAAAACTGCTGGACAGTCAACAACAGACGATCGTGACTGTTGCCGATCCGACTGCGAAAGTGCCAGCTGCCCAGTCGACGATTATGGACGTCTCCAAACTGAATCCAGGCGATGTGATTGACGGTCGCTACAAGTACATTGAAAAAATCGGTAAGGGCGCATTCGGCACGGTGTTGCTGATGGAGGATGAAATTGTCGGTGAACAACTGATTCTTAAATTCTTGAATCCGAATATATCCACGGACGAAGAAATGATGAAGCGATTTGTGCACGAGCTGCGTTACTCACGCAAAATCACGCACCGCAACGTCATCCGCATCTATGACTTCCTGCACTTGCAAGGATGCTACGCAATTTCAATGGAATACTTTCCATCGCATACGTTGACTGGAGAGATGCCCAACAGCAAGCCAATGTCAATGAAGAAGGCGCTTAAGTATTCGCGCGACATGGCAACCGGAATGGCCGTCGCGCACCTGGCTGGCGTCATTCACCGAGACCTGAAACCGGCGAACATTTTGGTCAATGAAGACGGGCTGCTCAAAATCGTGGACTTCGGTGTTGCGGCGGCGGCATCGAGTGGCGACACACAACTGACCAAGACCGGCTATGTCATCGGCTCTCCGAAGTACATGGCACCCGAGCAGATTCTGGGCAAGAAAGTCGACGAGACCGCCGACGTCTACAGTATCGGCGTCATCATGTACGAAATGACGACCGGCATACCGCCCTATAGCCGCGGCGACCATATGTCCGTCATGTATCAACACGTGCAAGGCAAGGCCAAGCAGTGTCAGGAAGTTAATCCCGAAATTCCGGACGAATACGCTGCCATCATCGCCAAAGCGATGTCCGTCGACAAGACCAAGCGCCACCAGTCGATGAACGAGCTGACTGACGCTCTCGACCCATTGTCGTTTTAACCCGGCGACCAATACTCAAAAATGTGATGTCGCTCTGGAATGCGACATAATTTCGGCCTACGATGTGCGCAAGCAATTGATTTTGGGGTAGCTGCCGCAATGGCTCGGATCGACGCATTTCTCAAGCTTGGACTCGCACAAGGCTGTTCCGACGTGCATCTCGCGGTCGGAGTGCCGCCGATGCTGCGAATGAACGGCGACCTGATGCCGATCAAGTTTCGTGAACTCTCCAATTCCGAGCTTGAAAGCTACGTGCTCGAGATTCTGACCGAGAATCAGAAGGAAAAGCTCAGCAAAGGTCAGGACCTCGATTTCTCCTACGTTGGCGAAGAAGGCGGCCGTTTCCGGGTCAACGTATTTCGCAAAGCGACCGGCTACGGCGCGGTGTTCCGATTCATTCCCGGCGACGTTCCAACTCTTGAGCAGCTGAACGTGCCGCCTATACTCACCAAATTCTGCGAGATCCACCAGGGCATGGTGCTCGTCACCGGATC
>PVMK01141806.1_pt1 | contig 38996 bp, 41 predicted proteins | sample 1853481 | NCBI WGS metagenome assembly PVMK01 (sample SAMN08533507, study PRJNA380276) | Marine sediment metagenome, whole genome shotgun sequencing project.
GAGGCTGCGACGGCCGGACAACGTGATTTTGGCGAAAATTTTGTCCAGGAGGGCCTCGACAAGATCGCCGCGGTCGGCCGCGACGACCTTTGCTGGCATTTCATTGGGCACTTGCAGAGCAACAAAACACAGGCTGTTGCCGACCACTTCGACTGGGTCCATACAGTCGACCGTTTCAAGACTGCGGAGCGGTTGAGCAATCAGCGTCCGAAACGAATGCGTGACCTCAATATCTGCCTGCAGGTGAATATTGATGTCGAACCGGGCAAATCGGGCGTTGCCGTCAACGATGTCCTGGCTCTGGCACGGAAAGTAGCCGCACTACCGAGGATCCAATTGCGTGGCCTGATGTGCCTGCCGAAAGTGAGGTCCGGTGTCGACGCCCAACGCGAACCGTTTGCACATCTTCGCGAACTCTCAGACACTCTGCTAAGCGACGGCATTGCGGTCGACACGCTATCAATGGGGATGAGCGGTGACTATCAAGCTGCTATTTTAGAGGGAAGCACTATTGTCAGAATAGGAACAGCCGTGTTTGGTCCGAGGGAACAAAAGTGAATAAGAACCGGGTCGGCTTTATCGGCGGCGGCAATATGACGCGGGCAATTGCAGGAGGCCTGCTGGCGAGTGGTTTCAGTGCATCCAACATCGCGGTCGCCGATCCGTCAGCGAAACAACGTGCACGTTTGACCGATGAATGGCCCGACGTATCGATAACAGAAAATAATCACGCTGTGGCCGAACATGTCGGCTGCCTCGTGCTGGCCACAAAACCGCAGGTGTTGGCGAATGTTTGTCGCGACCTTGCCGCTACGGTGCAAGCCGAAAAACCGCTGATCGTGTCGATCGCCGCCGGCGTTCACAGTACCGATATCGATTCGTGGCTGGGTGGCGGGCTTGCCGTCGTGCGCGCAATGCCGAATCAGCCCGCTCTGTTGCGTCTTGGCGTGTCAGCCCTGTACGCCAATGATCGGGCCAGTGCAGACGATCGAGAGCTGGCGGCGACGATTATGGGATCTGTCGGTAAAGTAGTAACGGTTCCAACTGAGGCAGATATCGACATCGCGACCGCTATTTCGGGCAGCGGACCTGCCTACTTCTACCTGTTGATCGATATGCTTGTGAAAACCGCGAACACGCTCGGCCTGGACGAAGAGGCGGCGCGCATTCTCGCCACCGAAACGGCCGTGGGTGCCGCAGCACTTGCCGCGCACAGCGATGAAAAAATGGAGGAACTGATCGCGCGAGTACGCTCGCCAGGAGGGACCACGGCAGCCGCACTCGACTGCCTGGAGCAGCAGGGCGTTCGTGATATCTTTGCAGCCGCACTAACCGCTGCACGAGACAAAGCCACCGAATTGGCAGACGAGGCTGGTCAATGACTTCCGCACTGATTTACATCATTGAGGCATTTTCACACTTGTTCTTGATGATCTTGCTACTACGCTTCTGGCTACCGTGGTTTGGTGCCGATTTCCGCAATCCAATCGCGCAGGGAATTCTCCGCCTCACGTCGCCGCTGATAAATCCGGTACGCAGGTTCGTGCCATCGCTCGGCCGAGTTGACACGGCAACTGTCGTTATAGCATTCACGATTCAGTGCCTGACAATAATGGCCGTCCTAAGTTTGCGCGGCGTCGCGCTCGACTTCGGCATGATTGCGGTCATCTCGCTTTTTGAATTAGCGTCGCTGACATTGCTACTCTTTATGTTCGCGATAATTGCCCGAATTATTCTGAGTTGGATCGCGCCACAGACCCATAACCCTGCAACAGCGCTGCTGGCGACCATTACCGACCCGCTGCTTCGACCATTCCGTCGCTATGTTCCCCCGTTGGGCGGATTCGATATTTCACCCATATTCGCAATCATTCTGCTTGGCGCGCTGAACGTCCTGTTGGACGATTTACAACGTTCTTTCTTTTAGCGGCGATCGAAAAGCCATGTGCCGAGCGGCGCGGCATGGTTTATAGTGATAGCCCCGGGAGGGGACAAGTATCATGATTATCAAAAGAATATTGATCACTGTGTCATTGCTCGGACTGATGTCTGGTTGTGGTGGACCCAACGAGACAGCGGACATTCCGGAGGCGCAGCCGGCTGGAGCCACCAGCGCCGATATTGGTGAATTTGTCGTGCATTTCAGCGCGCAGTCAACGGATCAGCTTCCGCCTGATGTCGCTCGAACCTACAACATCGTCCGCAGCAAGAACCGCGCAATGCTCACCGTGTCGGTATTGCAGGCGGCCGACAACAAGCCGGTGACAGCAGCTGTCACAGTCAAAACGGTCAACCTGACCGGTCAGTTGAAAAATGTCACGATGCGACAGGTAAACGAAGGGCCCGGCGATCTATTACATCGGCGAAGTCACTATTGCCAATCGTGAGACGCTCATATTCGATATCAGCGTGACACCGGCTGGGTGTCGAAAAGCCAAGCGAAGTCCGCTTCAAGCGCCAGTTCTTCTCCGACTGAGCGTAATCCCGGCAACGCGCCCTGCGACTATGCCGGGGCTGTTTTCCAGTAACTGCACGACAAACATATGCTATTGTCGCGCTGCTTTTCACGCGGGCTTCGCCCGTTTCAGCGCGGGCAGCTGCCCGCATTCGTTTTTTCAGGGAGTTAGTTTTTCATGCCAGCGAACACCAATAAGCCACCTACCAAGTCAGAAATATATGCGACGATCGTTGCGGACACCGGATTAACCCGCAAAGACGTCGACGCGGTTTTTCAATCATTGAATGGTCAGATTAAGAAAAGCCTTGGCGGTCGTGGCGCGCCGGGCTTGTTTGCCATTCCCGGCCTCTTGAAAATGCGGGTCGTAAAAAAACCGGCACGGAAAGCGCGGATGGGCGTTAATCCTTTCACCGGTGAGGAAATGATGTTCAAAGCGAAGCCCGCATCAAAGGCCGTCAAAGTCCTGGCGCTCAAGGGACTCAAAGACATGGTCTGATTCCTGCTATCGCAGAATGTGCGATCACTATCGCAGAATGTGCGATCACTATCGCAGAATGTGCGATCACTATCGCAGAATTCAGAAGCCGGGGTTCGCCCCGGCTTTTTTTTGCACGAAGTCCATGACCGCTTCGCGCAACTCCACGAGCCTGCCGTGGAAAAAATGCTCGGCACCGGTCATTACGAGAAGTTCAGGTCCCAGGCCTCAGGGCGTTGACCCACTCGATTGTGTCTGCAATATCGACGAGCTCGTCCTGATCGCCTTGCACAATGAGCCAACGGCATTCCGGCTGCCCGCCAAACCCGTGCGCAAATTGGTGGACAGCCGGCGCAACGGTGATCAGCCCGTCTGGCGGCGACTCAAGCGCGACTTTTACCGCGATTGCGGCACCAAAAGAAAACCCGCCAAGCCAAAGCGGACCGTCGTCATACTCCGCACGCATCCACGCAAGCGCAGCCTTCGCATCCTCAACCTCTCCCACACCTTCGTCGAATTCCCCGTCGCTGGTCCCCGGTGCCGCGAAAATTGAATCGCAATGCTGCAAAGCCCATACGCACAAATGCACGCGCCAGCGTGTGAGCAACTTTGTTTTGCATTGTGCCGCCGTGCTGCGGATGAGGGATGGCACACGACGACCGCGCCAACGGCCGCGTCGTCCGCCGGTGTCTCGACGATTGCCTCGAGACGGCCGGCCGGGCCGGCGAGCGATATTTCTTGAGATCGCGGCGCTTTGTTGCTGATGCTTTGGCTCATTATTGGCTCAAGTGGATGTTATTGCTGTAAAATTATGATCATATGCGGCCCGATGGTGACACGATGAGACGCCCGATAGATCTGGAGGCACAGTACTGTGCCCAAAACTATCGCCCCCTGCCAGTGGTGCTGACCCGCGGCGAGGGCGTGTATGTCTGGGACGACACGGGCAAGAAGTATCTCGACATGATGAGCGCCTACTCCGCCGTCAGTCATGGGCATGCGAATCCACGGCTCGTACGGCTGGTTCAGGAGCAAGTCGCAACTTTGAATATCGTGTCGCGCGCGTTTTATACCGACAAGCTTGGGCCGTTTCTCGAGCGCGTGTGCGAACTCACCCGGGCAGGATATGGCGCTGCCCATGAACACCGGGCGCCGAAGCAGTTGAGACCGCGATCAAGGCGGCGCGCAAGTGGGCTTATACGGTAAAAGGCGTTAGCCAGGGACAAAGCCGAGATCATTACCTGCAACGGCAACTTTCATGGCCGTACTATTGCAATCATCGCCATGTCAGACGAGCCGCAATACCAACAGGGTTTCGGACCATTTCCACCCGGTTTTCGTCAAGTCGATTACGGCGACATCCATGCACTTGAGGCAGCCATCAACGAGAACACCGCTGCTTTCCTGGTCGAACCGATTCAGGGCGAAGGAGGCATTATTGTTCCGCCAAAAGGATATTTGAAAGCCGCTGAACAGCTGTGTCGCGAACACAATGTCCTCTTGATCGCGGACGAGATCCAGACCGGCCTCGGACGCACAGGCAAGCTGCTGGCCTGTGAACACGATGACGTACATCCGGATGGCTTGATTCTTGGCAAAGCACTGGGCGGCGGCATTCTGCCAGTGTCGATGTTCCTGGCACGTCGTGACGTCATGGAAGTATTCAAACCGGGCGATCATGGTAGTACGTTTGGCGGCAATCCACTGGCCGCAAGTGTTGGCCTTGAGGCGCTCAACATATTGATCGACGATGGTCTGGCCGAGCATAGCGCCGAAATGGGCGAATACCTGCTTGCGGAGTTGGCCACGATCGACAGTCCGTTAATCAAGGAATTGCGTGGCCGCGGCCTTTTTATCGGCATCGAGATCGAACCGTCGCTGGCAACGGCACGACAGGTGTGCGAAGCATTGATGGATCGTGGGCTGCTAAGCAAGGAAACTCACGATACAGTAGTGCGTCTGGCGCCACCGTTGGTCATCAGCAAGACTGAAATTGACTGGGCGATTACACAGATTCGCGAGGTCATGATGGAGATCGACCGGCTCAGGCTTGCTTCATAAGGATGTACACCATGCCCGAAATCACTGTCATTCATATCGCACTGCTGGCCACAGCGCTCATCGTCGGCGTCATTATTGGCTGGATATTTCGAGGCAGGCGCAGCAATACTGAGAAAGCCACGATCAACGCAGGCTGGCAAGAGCAAATGGTGGCGCAGCGCAACGAACACGAAAGACTGCTCGAGCAGAACAAGAGCCTGATGGCGCAGAATAGCCAGTATCAGGCATCCAACAAAGATTCGAAAATGCGAGCGTCTGAACTTTCCAAATCACTCAAGGAGACGTTTCAAAGTCGCGACGATTTACAGAGCCAGATAAAGGACATTCGCAGCAATTTGGAAGTGACCGTTGGCGAGCGCGATCAGTTGCAAAGCGACGTACAGAATCGAGGGGTAGAGGACGATGTTACGTCCGCAGCCTTGCAACAGCGTGACGACATTATCGCACAGTTGACAAAGGATCTCGAAGGCTGGCAGGAGCGCGTACCGCCGCTCGTTGAGCGATTCAAGATTCGCGACGAGGATGCAAATCGGCTGCAGCGTGAACTCGCCGCTGCACAACTCAGGATCGTCGCGCTGGAGGCGACGACTGACCCGGATGACACGCGAGTCGAGCAGGTAAACCCCGGCGCGTTGGGCGACGATCTCGACGCTTCGAATGATCCGATCGATCCGCCGGGTGACAATGAAGATACTCATGTATCCGAATCCACGCTGAATACTGAAGCAACCTCGGTACCGACCGAGGCGGACGACGCCAGAACCGTCGACGGCTTCGATTTTGACCATCAAGATGAGGATAGCGGACTGCGCGACGATCTCAAGATGATCAAGGGCATCGGCCCCGCCATTCAGAAAACTTTGAATGAAATGGGCATTCGCCGTTTCGTTCAGATTGCGGATATGAGCGAATACGACATCGATCGCGTCGCACAGCGGCTCAAGGGCTTTCGCAGCCGCATCTATCGCGAAGACTGGATCGGTCAGGCCAGGGATCTGCAAAACCAAAAACTGACCGGCCAAGCGTAGTTGCATGCCAATCGAGCGCCGGCAATTTCTGCGGGGCGTCTATTCTGTCCTGTTGTTGACCAGCGGTGCGCTCTTCGCTGTTTCAATCGATAGTGGATTGCCAGGACAGTCCGAGCTGAAAATTTCCCCTACGGTGCTCGACACCCCAAGATTTTCGGTCCGGCTGGGGCGTAACCACTTGAGTCTCGCCGGCACGACTGCGACCCAGGCGCACGAATTAGCGCTCTTGCAAATTGTAGACAATCAGTTTTCCGACCATGTCACGCAGACCGATTTCAGTGCCGGCCTGTTCATTCCCCGCGCGTGGGACACCTTGAGCGCACGGTTACTGTACCTCGTGGCGGCGACTGATTCCGCAGTCGCTTCAATCGACGAGAACGGCATTAATATTCGTGGCGTAACGTTTAATGGGCCGACATATAAGCGCCGACTTGAGTTTTTGGAAGGTGCGCTGCCTGCCGGTACAACCTTGAATGCTAACGTCGTCATCGCAAATGCTGATTTTTCGATGGCCGCAGTATGCCTGCGCATTTTCTCTGCAATGGCAGGCCGGGCCGTCGGCTTTAAGCAATCCAGCACCAAAATTCGGCCGGCCTCGTACCCATTGCTCGACCGTATCACCGAGTTCGCCTATGACTGTCGTGACCCGAGCATAGTTATCACCGGACACAGCGACGCCGCAGGTAGCGAAACGCGGAATCTACAGGCCAGCCGCGCTCGAGCACAGGCCGTTGCTGATTACCTGGTCCGCGCCGGCATCGCGACAGAACGACTCATCGTCGAAGGACTGGGATCCGTCGACCCGATCGCCGACAACGCAACGGCCACGGTCGCGAACTCAATCGACGAATCGAATTTACATTGCGCTAGCTATTACTACCCGCGGGCGCGCTCGAATTCAGAAGATTAAATAATTCACTTCGAACACCAGGGTTGCACCGGGCGGTATGACGGAACCGGCACCACGATCGCCATACGCCATTTCAGGCGCAATCGTCAGTTCGCGCAATTCGCCAATCGCCATTCCCTCGACACCCTGATCCCAGCCCTTGATGACCCGGCCCGCACCCAGCGGAAATTGAAAGTGCTCGCCTCGATCTACGGAACTGTCAAATTTGCCGCCGCGATTGTTCTCGCCTGCCTCATCAAATAACCAGCCAGTGTAGTGCACGACGACAGTGTCGCCCGCCTGGGCAACCTGACCGTCGCCAGCCCGCAGAATTCGTGCCGTCAGGCCAGGCACAATATCGAATACTGCAGCGGCCACTGTCTCAGTTTCTGTCACTTGGATTTCCTCATTTGTATTGGTTTCTTTTGTGTCGGATTGTGTCGCAGCCGCGTCCTTATCTGCTCGCTGACCGCAACCAGCAAAGAAAATGGTGAGCACAAGTGCGGCAATAGTAATGCGAAACTTCATAGTGGGATGCCTTGTATGAGTGGAATTGAACGAAACTGGCGAATTAGTCGGAATCTTTGAAATCCAGCGACGCGGAATTGATGCAGTAACGCATACCAGTTGGCTGTGGGCCATCTTCGAACACATGTCCAAGATGCGCGTTGCACTGACTGCAGACGACTTCCTGTCGAATCATGCCGCCACTTTTATCAACATTCGTACGCACCGCATCGCCGGCGAGCGGTAACCAGAAACTTGGCCAGCCGGAACCGGAATCGTACTTGTGTGTCGATGAAAACAGCTCAGCATCGCAACATACGCAGCGGTAAGTCCCATCTTTTTTGTGATCGACGTACTCGCCCGTAAACGGTCCCTCTGTGCCCTTATTCTGGGTCACCGCGAACTGTTCTTCTGTTAATTTGGACCGTAACTCGTCTTGTGACGATTTGCTGTCAGCCATTGAAGATTGCCTCTGCCGCTTTGCAATGTATGTGATGGTTTTAGCCCGAGCTCGGGCTGGAATCAAGTTCGAGAAGCAGATTGTTCATGCGCCGCACATATTCGGCAGGATTATCAAGCTGCGAGCCCTCGGCCAGCAGCGCATGATCCAGCACTATTTCTGACAGCGCCGAAAAGCGGGACTCATCCGGCTCCGCCGACAGCCGCGTGACGAGCGGGTGATCGATATTCACTTCAAGTATGGGCTTGGTCTCGGGCACAGATTGGCCGCTTGCTTCCAGCATTCGGCGAACCTGCGGGCCCATGTCATCCTTGCCAGCGACGACGCACGCTGGTGAATCGACCAGGCGCTGACTGACGATGACCGCATCGACGCGATCCCTGAGTACTTTCTTGATCTTCTTCAGCAGAGGTTTGTGCTCATCATTGGCCGCATCCTGAACGATCTTGCCGTCGCCTTGCGGCATTTCGACGTCTGCCCGGCCGACGTCTTGAAACGATTTCCCGGCATATTCAGTCAGGCCATCGGCAAGCCACGGATCGATACGGTCCGTCAGTAGCAACACTTCGATGTCCTGCTTGGTAAAGCGCTCGAGGTGCGGACTGGCCTTCGCCGTGACTAAACTATCCGCAAGAATGTAATAGATTTTGTCCTGCTCGGTCGCCGCCCTCTCGATGTAATCGTCCAGCGACTGATCCTGGCTCGAGCCATTGCTTTTGGTAGTTGCGAATCGAAGCAATTTTGAAAGCTTGTCTTTATTCGCATGGTCTTCGATCACACCTTCCTTGAGAACCTCCCCAAACTCGCCCCAGAACTTCGCGTATTGCTCCGCCTCCTTCGCCGCCAGTTTCGACAACATATCGAGAACTCGACGTGTCAGGGCGTTGCGCATTGCCGACAACTCTGGATTTTGTTGTAACAGCTCACGAGACACGTTCAATGGCAAGTCTGATGAGTCCACGACCCCTTTGACAAACCGAAGATAAAGCGGCAGAAACTGCTCCGCATCATCCATGATGAACACGCGCTGCACGTAAAACTTCAATCCCCGCGGTGCTTCCCGGTTCCACAAATCGAAAGGCGCAGCGGATGGTATAAACAGCAAGCTCGTGTATTCGCGTTTGCCCTCAACCCGATTGTGGCTCCAGCTTAATGGATCCGAAAAATCGTGCGAAAGATGTTTGTAGAATTCCTGGTACTCCTCGTCTGATACATCCGACCGAGACCGGGTCCAGAGCGCCGTCGCTGCGTTAATCACGCGCTCAGCCTCGTCGCTGTTGACATCGCCTAGCGAAACCGGAAAACCGATGTGGTCCGAGTAACGACGAATCAGATTCTCAATGCGCAAAGGCTCACAGAACTCGGTCTCATCGTCCTTGAGGTGCAAAGTGACTGTTGTGCCGCGCGCTTCCCTTTCCAGCGGCTCGATTGTGAACTCGCCCTGTCCGTCTGACTGCCATCGAACACCCGCAGAGCTTTCAAGGTCTGCCCGACGAGTCTCGACCGTTACCTCATCGGCAACAATAAAGGCCGAATAAAAGCCCACACCGAACCGGCCGATCAATTGAGCATCCTGCTGCTCATCACCCGTCATTTGTTCAAGACAATCCGCTGTCCCGGAGCGCGCGATCGTACCCAGGTTTTCGACCAACTCGTCGCGCGACATGCCGATGCCGTTATCAGTGATCGACAGCGTCTTTGCATCCTTGTCGAAACCAATCTGGATGGTCAGTTCCGCATCGTCGCCTAGCAGTTCTGGTTTCGCAAGCGCCTCAAACCGGAGTCTGTCGGCCGCATCCGATGCATTCGAGATCAATTCACGCAGGAAGATCTCCTTGTTGCTGTACATGGAATGAATCATCAGCTTCAAAAGCTGACGCACTTCCGCTTGAAAACCGAGTGTCTCTCGGTCGCTTGTATCGCCCACGTCCGTATTCTCCTGGCGCAAAGATCGGGCGGCCAACACATCTGTCAGAGAACTGCCATCTGTCAGAGAACTGCCATCTGTCAGAGAACTGCCAGATGTGTCAGAAAACCGACAGATTCAGTCGAGCCCGGTCAGACACGATAGGGTCTTGTCAGACTATTTCAAGTGTTATGGGCCAATCAGGCCGATTGGGCTAGCACAGTGCGTGGCACCGTCACTGAACGATACAGCAGGGTTACAAATAGCAACATGGCTGTCGCCAGCGCCAGTGGAGGATGGCGCAGAGCCAGCAACACACCTGCACATTGGATAATTAGTGAAATAGCGAGAAACGATAAAGTACGAAAGAAGTTTCGAATACGCTCACTGACCAGACCGATCGCAGCGATCAGGTCGTCCAGTTCATCAAGCCATTGGATCACTCGTTCCAAACTACAGGACCCACATTATCGTACGATCGACAAGAGAGGCCCAGCGCTTTTCGATTCGCTAGTAGAATTGTCCGCGTCCGACATCGAAGCGTCGTTTGATTGCTTCGCATGTGCGATAGCGCGATGGAAAAGCTCCCATCGTTGCCGTGCGGATTCATTCTTAAGCGAAACCACTGGCGATTCAGATTCCGTGTACTTATTTGACATACTGTTTAAATCGCAAATGTAAACGTATTAATACCGACTATAGTTAGCTCTCTTCATTGCCTCCGTGAGGCAGATCACAGCTTGGTTTAATCGCCGTCAATTGTGTCGTGCAAAGATGAAAAATCAGACGCAGTACCGCTTAGAAATGGTACTGGAGCGCATACGAAAACGCCGACATGATGTCGGCGTTACAAAATAAGCTGCATGGTTCACGATTTACTCGGAATCGTCTGCCAAATCTCGTGACCAGTTGCGTCTAATTTGTTCGGTCCAATTACGATATCCCTTCCACGAGTACAATGCAGGATCAATACCCGCTCTTCGGCTGCGCGGCGCTGGCGCTTTCGAAATCCACTGGCGATATTGCTGCCACCCATCGGCATCGTTCGCCGCTGGCTGATCCGTATTTCTGCCTGCGTCCGATTCGTTGGCTGCTGATTCGGCATCCTTACCGTAATCGTCGGCCCACTTGAGTTTTTTGCTATCTGGCATCAATTTGCCCTGGTCAGTCCTTTGAACAAATGCTAATTGTCCAATCGCCCGAATCACAGGAACTGCATCACAATGCCAATCTGCCTTTTTACATAACTTTCAGCGACTTAGCGATTGGTTTTACTTAATGACCGGGACTTCAGGTTTGTATTCCAGATTACTCAACAAAAACCGGCGCAGCCCAGAAACCTGCGCTAACTACCCGATCCGGTGAGCCGGTAACAAGGGTGGTAATCGCCACTCGAAATCTTCATGCGCTTTTGTGTCACGAACGCCGACAGTAATTTATCGAGTAGCGACATGATTTTCGCCGAACCTTTTATGATAAATGGCCCTTGTTGTTCGATCGCCTCGATAGTTTCTTCACGCACATTGCCTGAGACGAGTCCCGAAAAGACTCGACGCAGAACTGCGGCGAGTTCGTGCGGTGGCAGGCTATTGTCAATGTCGAGTTCGCCCATCGACTCATGCGTTGCTTCGAATGGCATCTGAAATTCAGGTGGTATCACAAGCCGCCAATTGAAGTAGAACGCATCGCCGTGTTGTTTACGAAATTGCTGCACGTCTGACAGTGCGCTTCGAACCTGTCGTGCAACCTCGGCAGGATCGCCAACAATTATCGAGTATCGACTCTGCGCTTCTTTGCCCAGTGTCGCGGCAATAAATTCATCAATTTGCCTGAAGTAATTCTCGGCCGAATCAGGGCCGGTCATGATCATCGGCAGCGGCTGATTTCTGTTTGCAGGATGCAACAGGATACCGAGCAAATAGAGTATTTCCTCAATCGTGCCAACTCCGCCCGGAAATACGACAACACCGTGGCCAACTCTGACGAATGCTTCGAGGCGCTTTTCGATGTCCGGCATTATTGCAAGCGAATTAACGATCGGGTTCGGCGATTCGGCAGCAATAATTCCTGGTTCGGTAATACCGATGTATCGACCATTTCGAATGCGTTGCTTGGAGTGTCCGATCGTGGCGCCTTTCATGGGTCCCTTCATAGCGCCAGGGCCGCAACCGGTACAGACATTGAGTCCACGCAGGCCGAATTCGTAGCCTACCCGTTTGCTGTATTCATACTCCTCCCGGTTGATCGCGTGACCGCCCCAGCAAACGACGAGCCGGGCATTGCCTTGCCGCAAAAGCAGCCCGGCATTTCGGGCAATATGAAATACGGCGTCGGTTATTCCAGCACTTGATTGAAGGTCAAAGCGTCCGCTGTCCACGATTTCATTGCGTGTGAATACAATGTCACGCAATACGGCGAATAACAGCTCCCGCGTACCGCGAATCATGGTGCCATCGACGAAAGCTAACGCCGGCGCGCCGGTCAGCGAAATCTTCAACCCCCGATCTTGCTGAACAAAACCGATATCGAAGTCCTTGAAGTGCTCCAGTATTTCGCGAGTATTGTCGCTGTCACCGCCCGAATTCAGCACCGCAAGCATGCACCGTCGAAGAACTGTGTACAGCCCTCCCTCGCCACTCGACCGCAGCTGATCGACCTCAGACTGCGACAGAACCTCGAGACTGCCTTCCGGCCAAACCTCGGCGTCTACAATTTTTAGGTTTCCTGAATTCAGGGCAAGATCTCGACTAGCGTACCGTTTTCAGTCATCAGCCAGATATCAATCATGTCCGAGTTTGAAACGGCGACGCAGCCCTCGGTCCAGTCCTGCGTACGATAATAGCCCTCGGAGCGCGAGGGTATGTTGGGCTGACCATGAATCATGATGGCGCCGCCCGGCGCAACGCCCTTTGATCTGGCCGAGCGGACGTCTACGGGATTCGGATATGAAATATGAATCGATAGAAAAAAATCGCTATTCGGATTCCGAACATCGAGCAGATATTGGCCCTCCGGTGTCTTGAAGTCGCCTTCTTGCTGCTTGCTACCGATCGGGCGCATGCCAAGCGCGATATCGAACGTTCGAAAAAGCTTGCTACCCTGGATCAAGTGCAACTTTCGCGCGGCCTTTTCAATGACAACTTTATCGGCAATGGGGAATTCACCTGCCTGCAATCCAGGCTGCCACAGCAACACCACAGCTAAAGCCAGAGTAAAACCATATCTTCGATCGGCTGACGATTTGCGCGGCATTGTTGAATATCGCTCCTGACGGTACCGAGGCAGAGACTAACAAACCTGTTGCTATTGGAAAACGTCCCGCATCACAGGTTGCGGCCCACAATCCAGCCGATTGCGAATCCGATGCCACCAGCCACTGTCGTGTAAATGGGCAGGAATCGGAACAAGGCAAGTGGACTTTCAGCGGCATCGAACATGCCATTGAGATTCACGGAGTACGCGTAGTGAAGATACACGGCCAGACCCAGGGTCGGTATTGAAAATCCGAGTGTACCGAGCGGGAGACGCCATCCCGAGCCCGTCCAGTTGCCCTGACCTCGCAGCAAAGTGATTAGCGCGAACAGCAGCATGATGATAAGCGGCGCGAAATTGCGCAATACATACGGGCCTCCACCCTGTACGTCGTTGAACCACGCCCCTGCAGCGCCGGTGAGCAGAATGAGAGGGAGAAGCCGAATCGTTATCAATCTGAGCATAAGGGGCCCAAATTTACTCCCGTGATGTCAGGACAGGAAATTGCACCACTGTTCCGGATTGAACGTTGTGTGCATCGAGCCCCGGGTTGTACTGGCGAAACAACCAGACCGGCACATCGTATTTTCTGAGTGACAATATCCAGATTGATTCGCCGGAGGAAATCACATGTTCAATCACACCCGTAATGACATGTTCACGAAAGTAAGCGTCCTGCTGTCTGCGATGAAAATCGACCCGCCTATCCTCAAACGTCTTCGCATCAACTGTTCCGAGGTCGAGCCGAATTCGATTGCCGACCTCCACCGGCGTTCTGAATGCCAGGCCATTGATATCGCGCAAGCGTTGCGTACGGATGCCCAGCCAGTCAGCATAGTGACCCAGAGTTTCAAGCGGATGTACCTCAATCGTATTGTCGGCGGCAACGCTGTAATCACTCGGATCGGACAACAAGGCTGTCTGCAATGTACCTAGCAGAGCGGCTGCGAAATCGCCGTCCAAGACCGACGACGCAAGCTCCTCCAGGTAGTCGCTCTCTTCCTCTGTGGTCTCGAGGCTCGCGACAGCGACATCCGGCGACGCGATGGGCGCGGCGGGCGCGGCAACTACTGGCGCAGGGCCGGCTGCTGGAAGTCGTAGTTGTTGGCCGGCACGAATTCGATTCGAGCTATTAAGATTATTAAGTGCGACGAGCGTTGATACCCGTGTTTCGTAGTAGTCGGCAATCTCCGACAACGTATCACCTCGACGCACGGTATGAAATTTGTCAGGTAGCTGCTCGTTCTGCCAAACTGATTCCGGAATTCCTGCAATCAGATCATCGATCGAGCCGTCGAGCATACTGGACGGCAATCGCACCTGAAATCCTTTGGGCAGAAGCTTACTGCCGGTCATCACTGTAGCCTGCAAAGATGGGTTATACGTGGAAATCTGACCGGAGCTAACACCCAGAGCTTTGGACAGGTCCGTAACAGGAACAAATCCCTTGAGATCCGTTTCCGAGAAACTTGTCGGCCGTTCGATGACCAGCCCTGGGAAGTACTGCTCAGCGTTTTGATCGACTTGCCGTGCAGCAAGAAACGCAACGTAGAAATTTCGCGACGCAAAACCGAACGTCCTGCCGTTGTATTTTCTAAGAATATCCACGTAGGCAGTATCGCCGTACTGTCGCATTGCTCGACGTGCGCCGGCGAGACCATGGTTGTAAGCCGTAATGGCCATCGGCCAATTGCCGGTAATAGAGTAGTTGTAGGCAAGTAGTTTTCCCGCCGCGCGGGTAGCCGCAAACGGATCGTTGCGCTCATCAATCACGTGATCGATACGCATGAAGCGACGGCCTGTGCTGCGCGTAAACTGCCAAATACCCGACGCACCAACATTGGAGCGCGCATTTGGGTTATAGGATGACTCGACATGCGGCAACGCTGCGAGATCGACAGGCACACCGAGTGCAAGAAACTCATTATTAATGTAATCCCGCCAGCGACCGGCTCGGATGAGCCCCTCGCGAAACCGATCTTTCAATCCCTGTTGAAAGCGTATCTGTTTCGCCGCGGTTGTTAGCGACTGGTTGCTGACGTTGGTCGGCCACAGCGCTAGTACCCTTGCCTCGTCATCGCTCAGGTTTTCGCGCTTCCCCGACGCGAGGCTTCTGAGAACAGCTTGCACTTTCTCGCGCCGGCTCGAGACCCGACGCTGCCTTGTCCGTCGACCGAGGTCGCTCTCAAAATCGATGACTTCATATACGACCGCCAGGTTCCGAGAGTCATGCAGAACACCTTGGTCCGTCGTATAGCGCGTGAAAATACTCACCCAAAAATCGATATCCGGTCGCAATTCGACCGGTTGCGGGAAAGTATCTTGCGCCTGTAATGGAGCGGCGGCGAAAACCAGCAAGAGAAACAAAAATAATCTTTGACTTGTCATTTACCTTAATTCAAGGTTGCACTCGTAAATACTTGATTAGTTCACGGAAAAATACACCCAATGCGCGTATTTTCGATTATGCTAAATAGCCTTGCAGAGTACAGCAATGCTTGTTGCCTAGGGTACACAGGGATAGTGGGCCAATGACCAATTTTCGCCGACAATGCAACGACCTCGCCAAATATGGCCGAATTGCGGCTTGGCTACTGTGCGCTGCAAACCCCGCGCTGGCTGACAACGCCGCGACAGATGCAGGCAATAACGCCACTGTAAATTCACAGCAGACCGAAATTCCAAACAGCGACGCTGCGCCGCTGCAACTGCTTGGCACTACAGTAATGCCGGGAACTGCGCAACGTTTGTCATGGTCTGCGACTGAGTTGTTTGAAGGTGTACCAGTCTCCACACCAGTGCTGATTGTACATGGAGCAATGCCCGGCCTAACGCTGTGCATGACTGCGGCCGTGCACGGCGATGAGCTTAATGGGATCGAAATAGTGCGGCGAGTCATGCATGAAATCGATCCTGAGAACTTATCTGGCACAATTATCGGTGTCCCAATCGTCAACGTTCAGGGTTTCAGGCGCGGCTCACGGTATTTGCCAGACCGACGCGACTTGAACCGCTATTTTCCCGGGAACGCAGGCGGCAGCGCTGCAGCACGAATTGCTCATTCATTTTTTACTCACGTCATAGACAAATGCGACGCCCTGGTCGATTTGCACACCGGATCTTTCGAGCGCAGCAATTTGCCACAGATTCGCGCCGACTTGCGTGATCCCGATATCGTCACGCTGACGCAGGGCTTCGGTTCGATGGTCGTCCTGCACAGCACGCCCACCGACGGTACACTGCGTTACGCCGCAACTCGTGCCGGAATCCCCACGGTGACGCTCGAAGCGGGTGGGCCGTTGCAACTCGAACTTGATGAAGTAAGGCACGGAGTCAATGGAATTGAGACACTGATCAATAGGCTTGGCATGATCAGGAAGATCAGTGGGTGGGGAGACCCGGGGCCGGTTTTCTATCGCTCGTCCTGGGTGCGAGTGAACAACGGCGGTATCCTGCTCTCCGATGTCAGTCTTGGCGGCACTGTTCAGCAAGGCGATTTACTTGGAACGATAACGGACCCCATGAGCAATGAGAGAACGGAATTACGCTCGCCGTACTCCGGTAGAATCATTGGCATGGCCAGAAACCAGGTTGTCATGCCAGGTTTTGCTGCATTCCATATCGGCATTAGAACCGAAGCAGTCCTAACAGATACGATCGACGACGTCACTCCCAGCCTGAAACACGACGAGAGCGACGAGGACGACGACAGCATCTCTGAGTAGTCCGCCAACGCCCGGCAGAAGCCTCAAACTACTGGACTCCCGGCGTTGCTGTTCATAAGCTCCGGGTGCGATGTCCAAAGACCGTAAAGCCCTGCACGAGTATCGTGCCCCGAAATACTGGCTAGCCTGGATCGGCCTTGGCTGCTTGCGGTTGATTTGCCTGTTGCCGCATCGAGTTGGACTCAGCATCGGCAAGGCAATCGGTCGGCTCGCTCACCGCCTTGGCGCAACGCGACGGGCCATTGTCCGCCGCAATATCGAGTTGTGCTTCCCGGAGCTTACGATTGAGGAACGTAATCAACTAGCACGGCAACATTTCGAAGCGCTCGGAATGTCGATCATCGAGTTGGGCGTAGGTCGATGGGCGTCCGACGACAAGATCATGGCGCTAACGTCGATAGAAGGTCTCGACCATCTCGAGGGCCCGCTTCAAGACGGCCAAGGCGTCATCCTCCTGGGCGCTCATTTCACGACGCTCGAAGTCACTGGTCGTGCGATCCGCAAATTAGGCATACCGTTCGCCGCGGTCTATCGGCGCAACCGCAGCGAGTTCGTCACCGAATTTCTGCGCACGGGTCGTGAGCGCTCAGCCGAAGTTATCATTGAAAAACGGGACATCAAATCGATGGTGCGCAAACTCCGCAGCGGCGGCATCGTGTGGTACGCACCCGACCAAAGTTACAAACGCAAAGGCGCCGAAGTTGTGCCGTTCTTTGGTGTGCCGTCCATGCATACGACCGCAACGTCTGTGCTCGCTCGCCTCGGCCAGGCGACGGTCGTGCCACTATTTCAACAGCGGCTGCCCGACGGAAAGTACGTGGTGAAACTGCATCCACCACTGAAAGACTTTCCAGGCAGCGATCCGGTCGAGGACGTAATGAAATACGTTCGAGTGCTCGAGGAGGCTGTTCGGGCCTGTCCCGAGCAGTACTTCTGGATACATCGCAAGTTCAAGGATTTGCCCGAAGGCCATGAGGATTACTACGCGGATCTGGACGCGGCAAAGTAAGCCTCGAGAAGCTGCTCCCAATTCTGCTGTCCGAAATGAATCATCGGGTCCAGGGATTTGATCTTTTGTAGTGACCTGTGTAGCCGGCTCAATGTTTTTTGTTGCCATGGGCCCGGCGGCAATAGTCGACCGCGATCGAAATCGAGCATCCACAACTTGCCGGAGCGATCGATCTGCAGGTTGTGGGCGTTCATATCCGCATGGAATACGCCGTGCGAGTGAAACTGGTGAATTGCCTCGCCAAGGTCGTGCCAGAATTGCTCCCCACCAGGAAGGTCGTGAATCCAGCTTGACAGCGCGCGCACTTCCGGCACGCGAACGGTGATCAGATCCGCCGTATAAATCGGCCCTAAACGGCAATACCGGGCGGCCGCCGGACGCGGCACGCGAAGTCCATTTTCAGCCATTTTTGCCAATATGCGCCACTCCCGAAACGGCCGCGAATTGTCCGCACCCGTCCATAGATAGGAGTCCCTGATCAGCTTCCCGACAAGACCGCCACGAATATAGTGGCGCAATACGAACTGCCGCGGCACGTTTCCTACAAACATCGTGTTGCCGCGCCCCTGGGACCCAAGCCGGCCCTGGACAGGCTCCGAATGCAACCAGTTCGCGGCATCGAATCGATCCTCGCTGATCTCACTGATGATGGATCGGTCGAAGAGAATCGCGCCGCCTGCGGTGCTTACGACGGTCTCAGTCAACAGCTGGTCGGAGAATCGTCATTTCTCGCCTTTTTATGGTTTTTAGAAACATATATCGAGTATTTTTGCTGTTTTTGGTGATTTTATCGTCCTGATATAGACCCTGTTTTACGCCTGAAGACCAAGATACGTATCTAACAAATTATGTGCAATTTCGACGGCAATTGACAAATATAATGTCAATATCGACGATTTTAATGAAATATAGGCGAACATAACGAGCAAAATACGACGCAACACGCTGGCATGCCGATAGATATGCACTGCGTATCATTTATGATTTTTCCGTTTCGGCGATGATCTAAGCATTTACTAACGAAATCGCTCCTGTTAGGTGCACTTTCAGGCTAATTTGTTTCTCTGAGCCATTGCTTACGGATTGACGCGATTCAGCTATTTTCGCGAAGTTCACGGCATTTAGTGACGAAGTTCATCGTATTTAATGAAAATGGTCGATTGTTCGTAGCAGATTGGACCAAATCACGAACCCGGTTAGTCGCCTGGATCGAGGCAATAATACGCGCCACAGTACGGACATTTCGCCTCGCCGGTGTCTTCGACCGGAAGGTAAACCTTGGGATGAGAGTTCCACAGGTACATCCCGGGCATCGGACAGGACAGGGGCAGGTCCGCTGCTCGCACCTGGTAACGGTGCTTTGAGTTGGCCGGAATGAGCTTCTCGTCAACCGTTCCTGCTCTGGGTGCCACTGCGGTTCCTGCTATTGCTGCAAATTCAGTCTCGGATTATAAGCGCACGCGGGTGGTAATCGCTATGCTCGCCCAGAGCCCAGGTGGGTCGCCCAGGTGTCGACGACGAACTGGCGTTGTCCAAGGAGTTCCTTTTGTAAGACTAGTGGCGGCTGATCATCGAGCAACAGATGGTGCGCGCGCAGGCGAAACTTTCGATAAATATCCTGCAGACGGAGTGCAACCTGGCCATCGAGACACTTGGCCTCTGCCAGCGCGTCGAGTTGCCGAATGTTGTCTGAGTAATGAATGACAGACCGGTGCTTTGCGGCGTTAGCGAGTACCAGGTATTGCACAAGAAACTCGATATCACCGATACCACCCATTCCCTGTTTCAGGTCGAATCGCTCATCGTCACTCTTGTCGAGTTGTTTTCGCATTCGACTCCGCATGGAGATGACGTCGCTGCGAAGCGTGGTTTCGTGAATGCCGGACGTCAGGGTTTTAGTGCGTATGCGCTCGAAATCGCGGGCGATGGCCGCGCTGCCTGCGACCGGGCGGGCCCTGAGCAGCGCCTGGTGCTCCCAGGTCCACGCATTTTCTTCCTGGTAGCGTTCGAACGCCTCGACATTAGTGACCAACAGTCCCGATTGGCCATCCGGGCGCAGTCGGGTATCGATTTCGTAGAGCATCCCCGACCCGGTTTGTGCTGTCAGAAAATGCACCAGGCGACGCACCAGGCGAGTGAAAAACATTGTGTTGTCCAGTGGCCGGGTGCCATTCGTCTTTTGCCCTGCTCCGGCCGAATCGTGCAGGAATACGAGGTCGAGGTCCGATCCATAAGAGAGTTCGAGTCCACCGAGCTTGCCATACCCAACAATCCCAAATCCGGCCTTACGAGTCTCGCCACCTGACGTGACCATCGGCTCGCCGTGCAGCTCTTTCATGTCCCGCCAGGCGATCCGCAGCGCACTGCCCAATACTGTTTCCGCAAGGTCGGTCAAGCTGTCGCTGACACGCATGATAGGCAGGCTGTCGTTGAAATCCGCAACGGCAATGCGGAATTGGCTGGCGCGCTGAAATCCTGCCAGGAGCTCGATCTGCGCCTCACTGTCATCAACGACGGTCCCTGCCAGCCGCCGTTCAAGTTCGGACTCGAAGCCGTCGCGCGTCATTCTCTCAATGTAAATTCGTGGATCCAGCAACTCATCGAGCAACACCGGGTAGCGTGCGATTTGCTCCGATACGTAGGCACTTCGCCCGCACAGGCTGACCAGTCTCGCCATCGCCTGCGCATTCTCATTCAGCAACGCCAGGTAAGCACTGCGTCGCAGAACTTGCTCTGCGATCTGCAATGTTCGATGCACAACAAGCTGTGGATTGGGCGTGTCATCGAGCAGCGCCAGCAAGTTAGGCATGAATTGCCGCAATCGTTGTCTCGCACTGGCGTCGACATGAATTGTCGCTGTCTTGAACGCAATGATTGTCTTCGCGAGTTCGCGGCTGTCGCTCAAGTTTTCCGCCTCGAGCGCCTCCACCCATTCGGCTTCCGCCGTTGAGTTCTCCCATAGCTCCCGGTAGCGGGTTTTCGATCCGTCGCTGACTTCGTCCGATTGATCGCGAAACGCAATTTTCTCGAATTGCTGCACGACGTTGTGACGATGCCGATCCAGGCTCGCCCGCAACTCGTTCCAATCCGCGTATTGCATTGCCTCGGCCAATCGAGACCGATCAACTGGATCGACGGGTAATGCATGCGTCTGCTGGTCGCGAATTGCCTGCATGAAATTTTCGAGACGACGCAGAAATTCGTACGCAGCCTGCAAGATCACAAAACCGTCTGCGCTGATACCATGCCGCCCGATGAGCTTCGGCAGGATTTGCTGTAATTGCTGACCTTGCAGCTCCGATTGGTTGCCGCCTCGAACCAGCTGCAAAGACTGCACGATGAACTCGATTTCGCGAATGCCACCCGGTCCTAGTTTGATGTTGTCGGCAAGATCCCGGCGTTGCACTTCAGCAGCAATCAGTGCGTGCATCTCGCGAAGCGATTCGAATACTCCGTAGTCCAGATAGCGACGGTATACGAAAGGAGTAATCAGGTTTGTGTACAATTCATTGGCGACATCAGGCCGCGGTGCGATTCCCACGATGCGCGCCTTAACGTAGGCATAGCGCTCCCAGCCACGGCCATGCTGTACCAGGTAGGACTCCAGCGCTGCGAAACTGATGACGGGGGGTCCACTGTCGCCGAACGGTCGGAGTCGGGTATCAACGCGAAACACGAAGCCGTCGGCGGTATTCTCCTCGAGCAGCGCGACTACGAGTCGGCTCACGCGTGTGAAATATTCCTGTGCACTGAGAGATCGAGAACCATCGCTGTCCGCGCCGCCCGGGTACAGAAATATCAGGTCAATGTCCGACGAAAAATTGAGCTCGTACCCACCGAGCTTTCCCATGCCCAAAATGACGATCGAAACCGATTCGCCTTTTTCGTCACACACATTGCCGAAGCGATGCTGTATTTCCTTTTCGGCATACCGCGTGGCCGCTTCCAGCATCCAGTTGGCCAGATCAGAGAGTGAGCGTAACGTTTCATTGAGCCGTGCATGACCCGCGAATTCACGCCACAGCACATGCAGAAAATACCGGTTGCGATAACGACGCAGCTCTCGCTTGACGTCGTCAAGTGGCTGCCCACTGGTTGCCAGCTCCAGGGCAAACCTGGTCAACGCCTCGACATCAGGCCGATGCGCCAATACCTGTCGCTGCCCGACAAACCAGTCCGCCTCCTTGAACAATGTATTGGCCGCAAACTCGCTGCAGGCAATCAGTCGCACCAGTGTGCCAATCATGTCTTCAGGAAATGGCTGCCCATCCTCGCCACTCGATCGCAGCTGCTCGAATCGCTCGAACTGGCGCGACGCGATCGTCTGCAATTCTGCTGGCAGTGCCTCGATTGCACGTTGCACCGCTGCATTCTGATTTACCTCCATGTTGCGCAGTCTAGCAGCCCGAATTATCGATGCGGATCACTACGCGTTACACTGGGTATCCGGCCGTAGAATTGACCTGCCATGTCGAAACACTTGTTGATTGTTTATCACACGCAATCAGGTACGACTTCGCGTATGGCGGATGCCGTCATCGCGGGTGCAACGAGTGATGATGTTGAGGGCGTCAACGTACGAGTGAAGTCGGCGCTGGACGCCACTGCCGACGACTTGTTGTGGTCCGACGCGTTCATACTTGGCACACCCGAAAATTTCGGTTACATGAGTGGAGCTCTAAAGTATTTTTTTGATCGCGTCTATTACGATTGTGAGAACAAACTAAACGGCAAACCGTATGCGCTTTTCATTCGAGCCGGAAACGACGGGTCAGGCGCCATCAGCAGCATTCGGCGAATTCTGACCGGGCTTGCGGTTCGGGAGGTACAAGACCCGATCCTTATCGCAGGTGAGTTTGACGAATCTCGACTGACAGAATGTCAGGAACTCGGCCTAACGCTCGCAGCGGGACTTGAAGCGGGCATTTATTAGGCAGTTGACGTCTTGTCGTCCGCGGCGAGCTGATTCAGCGCCTCATCAAGTGGTAGTGGCTTACCTACTGCATGGCCCTGAGCGAAGTCGACGCCCAGCTTCGTGACCAGCTTGCGTGTTTCTTCGGTTTCGACATACTCGGCTACGGTCTCAAGTTCCATGACTTTCGCAACCTGTGTAATTGCAGCCACCATCGACTCCGAAATCCGGTTGTCCGTTATGTCGCGGATGAAACTGCCATCGATCTTCAATGTATCGACATTAAAATTCTTGAGGTAGGCGAAGGAACTCAGGCCGGCGCCGAAATCATCCAGTGAAATCCGGTAACCACGCTCACGTAAAGCATCGATAAATGCCTGGGCTTTGTTGAGATTTGACACCGCTGCAGATTCCGTAACCTCAAAACATAGTCTTTGCGTAGCGATGCCGCTGTCTTTAATTTCCTCATCAATGAAGGCAAGAATGTCATCGTCGCTGAGCGACTGACCCGATAGGTTTATCGAGAAATTTGCCTGCACCGCATCAATCGATTCTGAGTAGGCACCGAGCTTCGCAATCGTTGCGGACGTCACCCAACGGTCGATTTGTGGCATCAGCCGGTAGCGTTCTGCGGCCGAAAACAGCGCCTCGGTTGGAATATTCTCGCCATCGCTGTCTTTCATTCGCAGCAACACTTCATACCGCGGGCGACGCTCGCCACTTTTGAGGCTCGCAATGGGTTGCGCAAGTAACTCAAATCCATCGGAATCGATTGCCTGTTGAATCTGCGAAACGAGCTGCATGTCGTCGTGGCGGCGTATGACGCTCAAATTCTGATCGTCGTAGACCTCAATACGGTCGCGACCGTGATCTTTTGCGGCTTCGCATGCCATGCGCGCGGTCGTCAGGGCACGTCCTTCATCGCCCGTCCGCAGACTGAATTCCGCGACGCCGATGCTCATCGTAACCTGCAGCGACTTGTCGCCCTCGAGATAGCGCAGCGCCGCCCCTTTCTGTCGAATCTGCGCTGCAAGTTCCAGCGCCTTTTTACCGTCCGAGTGCGTGAGCAGGATGCAGAAATCGTCTCCGGTCAGGCGTGCAACGACTGCGTTTCTCGACAGACCTTCCTCAAGCAAGCGCGCGAATCGCATGATGACGGCATCACCGGCATCACGGCCGAATGTGTCATTGACGAGTTGCAGATTGTCGAGATCCAGATAGATAAGTTGATGAGCATCTTCGTGACCGTCCAGCGATTTGGACGACTCCTGCAATTGCGCTTCGAATCCCGATCGGTTCATCACCCCGGTCATTACATCGAACGATCGTTCGATCACGTACTCGACCTTGCGAACAATATGCGCCATGAAGCGTCGTTCCGGCTTCGTGAAATCACCGGCACTGACGCGTCCGAGTTGGGCAAGAACCCCTTCGACGTTGCCTTGCTTGTCCAGTAGCGGACACAGCAGCGTTTGATAGCCCTGATCAGACCCACCAGTTGCCCCCTCGATGCCTGGAATCTCGAAAACCACAGGCCAACGGTGGCTCTCCAGTTTCGGCAGCATATGTTCGATCAGGTATCGATCCAGGCCTTTGCGATTGACGTTTTTCCAGCTGGAATGGGTTGCACTTACGCGAATACGTTTGCCCGGTATCAGCAACACGCTGTAAGCAATGCCGAGGAAGCGGCCACTTTGGCCGACGAGCTGGGCAAGCCCCGCATGACTACGTGACATGCCATAAATTTTCTCGTCCACCTCGTAGACCAGCGTTAGCTCTTTCTCGATGTCCTCGGCCTGGGTTTCGGCGTGCTCTAGCCGCTGGCTGATCAACAGACCTTCGCCAATCATGTCCAAGGCTGGCGTAAGGATTTTCGTGATCAAGTTCGGATTAAATGATGATGATTTGCCGGCGTTACGTGAGAATACGACGATAAGAATTCCCAGGTTCACTTCTTCGCCGCCGTGCACAGGCAACAGGAGCAATGTACGACCCGAGCTTAGTGTCCGCCTGACCGTCTCGTTGTTCTCGTCCAGTCCAGTGATGATCTCATCGGGCAATTCGGCAACGAAATTGTCAATTTCGGAGTCGTCGGCACCGTCACTGCTCCAGACACACTCGCGTTTAATATCGTAGAAACAGAAGCATTGCGCCCGCGGTACGAGCGAGTGCAGCAAGCCTTTGGCCATGCCGATATTTTTTCTGGTTTGCAGATTATGCAGATCGGCCGGCAATGTTGGCTCCTGCCATTGGCGTCTTGCCAGGAATGTCTCACGATGCCAGCAGCAGCCCGATTTGGCTGTGACTCAGGTCTCAAGTAGTAGTATTTTTGTCTGAATATTCAGCGAATTAGATAGTTTCCAGCCATTCGTCATCCGAGCCTTCGTTGACGCCTTCGAATAGCGGCGTCGACAAATAGCGTTCGCCCGTGTCGGGCAACATGGCGAGAATTGCCGCGCCGTCATCTGCCTCGGCGGCGATGTCGAGTGCCGTTGCCAACGTCGCGCCCGACGATATTCCGGTAAATATCCCTTCTTTCACCGCCAGTTCGCGTGCAACTTCAATGGCACGATCGTCGCCAACGGATCGCAGTTCGTCGTATATTTCCCGGTCGAGCACATCAGGAATAAAGTCGGGCGTCCAACCCTGGATTTTGTGTGGCGCCCACTCGCTGCCTGCCAGCAACGCTGCGGCCTCGGGCTCTGTAGCGACAATGCATACGTCCGGTCTTGCCGCCTTGATTACCCGGCCTGCTCCGGACATCGTTCCGCCCGTACCGTACCCCGTGACCCAGTAGTCGAGTCGACGACCAGCGAAGTCGCTAAGAATCTCGGGCCCCGTCGTACTGGCGTGGTAGTCCGGATTTGCCGGATTTTCGAATTGCCGCGCAAGAAACCAGCCGTATTTTTCAGCCAATTCCTCGGCCTTTTTGACCATACCAGTGCCTCGCTCCGCCGCCGGCGTCAGTATGACTTTGGCGCCGAGTCCCCGCATTATCTTGCGACGCTCAACCGAGAACGAATCCGCCATCGTGGCGACGAACGGATGCCCGAGCGCCGCGCAGACCATGGCCAGGGCTATACCCGTGTTACCCGACGTTGCTTCAATAACAGTTTGACCGGCTTGCAGCTCTCCCTTCTGCAGAGCGTCATTAACGATGGCATATGCAAGGCGATCCTTGACCGACGCCAACGGATTGAACGATTCGACTTTGACGTACAACTCTACATTGTCAGGGCCCATGCGATTGAGACGCACGATTGGCGTGTTGCCGATTGTCTGCAGAATATTGTCGTAGATCATGATCGGATACCTGTTTTTGTTTGTTTGTAGCACTGGTATAGCAGATTCTGAACGTTTTGTGTTGCGCATAACCGGAGGTTATAACGGCCAGTTTGTTGCCCGGATCGTAAATCCTGTCCGCAATTGAAACGAACCTGAAAATCCGTGGTCACATTAAGAGCTGCGGGGGCGCCAGAATGAAACTACAGCAACTCAAATACCTGCTTGCGATCGTCGACAACGGTTTGAACATAACAGCAGCTGCTGAGAAGTTGTTCACATCGCAACCAGGCGTCAGCAAGCAATTGAAACTGCTCGAGGAAGAACTTGGGCTGCAATTGTTTGTGCGTAAAGGCAAGAGCCTGAATGGCATTACTTCGGCCGGCGAACAGGTCATCGGACGCGCACGACTGATCATGCAGGAAGCCGAAAATATTCGTAGTCTCGCGTCCGATTATTATCACGAGGAAAACGGGACACTGTCGATTGCGACTACGCATACCCAGGCTCGCTATGTCCTGCCAGACATTATTCGCGAATTTCGCAACCGCCACCCACTAGTTGATCTGCATCTCCACGAGGGTACCTCAGAGCAGATCGCGGACATGGTCACCGCGAACCAGGTCGACTTCGCGATTGCAACCGGTTCCCATGAATTATTCGGGGATTTGTTGCTTGTTCCGGGTTATCACTGGGAGCGCAAGATCCTCATTCCGAAAGACCACGCGCTGGCCAAGCTCGATCGCGAGTTAACCCTGCACGACCTGGCTAAATATCCGCTCGTCACTTACGTGTTCAGTTTTGACGGTCAATCGGCGCTCAAATCCGCGTTTGCCGAGCTAGGCCTCGACCCGGATGTCGTATTCACCGCCAGAGACGCGGATGTCATCAAGACCTATGTGCGTATGGGTCTGGGCATCGGCATCGTTGCAGGCATGGCGGACGTTCGTGACGATCAGGAAGACATGACGACGATCGCAGCAACGGGTTTATTCCCGCGCAGTACGACATGGATCGGATTTCGCAAGGACATCGTCCTGCGCCGATACATGCTTGAATTCGTGCAATTGTTTGCGCCACACATCACGGCCGACCAACTCGAAAAAACCCGCCATGTCCGAACTCAAGCTGACATCGACAGGTTGTTCTATGACGCTGACTTGCCGGTGCGAGACTGTTGTCCCTTAGTAGATACGAATGCCGCCGTGCCGTTGGCGACTGCGGCGATCAACCCACCATAGACCGAGCAGGAAACCACCGATCAGGCATACGCCAAGCGCGCCGCCAACCCATGAAAGCGGCAAGCTGCCTTGATATCGTGCCTGTTGTTGCCGCAGATTCGCACTTGTAGTGCTGAGCTCGGCGATGCGTGCTTCGTTTTCGTCGACCTGTACCCGCAGACCGGCCGATTCATCCTCCAGCGTGGCGATGATCGCAGCGGGGCCCGCAAATTGCTGGCGCAGATTCTCGAGTTCAGCGCGCAAGCGATCGCTCTCCGCCTGGGTTTCAGTAACGATCAATTTTGCAGGTTTGTCAGCGACGAGATATGCCGCTTTAACGTAGCCCTCAGTACCATCGGGCAACCGCACATTCGCGTAATTACGGTCTCGCGACAATATTTCGAGTTCCTGACCGCTATCGAGTGTTTGAATCGCAGGACCACTCGTGTCGGCCGCCTCGTGCAAGCCAAGCCGAAGATTATCCGTCACATAGACCGTTTCGGCCGCTACCAGCAGTGGCAGGAGCCCAAACACTCCACACACCAATCGCAAGATTGTTCTCACAAGACGTTCTCCTAAAACGATTTTACGTCGAATGCACTATTGATCATAGACCCAGCGCAGCAAGGCTTCCTGTATTTCCTGGCCAGGACCGCGATGTATGTCCTCGTAGCTTTGCATTATAACCACGGCGAACCGACGACCGGATTGGGCCTGCAGATAACCGGCAATCGCCGTGATGTGATCGAGCGACCCAGTCTTAAGATGTGCGTTCCCGTCCAGCGCGGGGCCATCGAAGCGTCGCTTGAGCGTCCCATCGAGCCCTGCCAGCGACAATGACGATACGTACTCGGGCATGTACGGCTGCCGCCAGGCAAACTCGAGCATGGCGCCCATATCCCTGGCCGTCATGCGCGATTCACGCGATAAACCAGCACCATTGTCTAAAATCAGAGTATCGAAGACAAATCCGTTGTCGTTGAGCCAGTTCGCGACAACCTCACGCCCGCCTTGCTCGGTGCCAGGCTCGCCGAGTACTTTGGCCGAAAGCGTGTACAGCAACTGCCGCGCCATGACGTTGTTGCTGTGTTTGTTGACGCGAGCAATGACATCCGCAAGCGGTAGCGAATCAAAACTCAGCAGAGGTTCGATGTCCTCAGGGGCAGCCACACTGATCCAGCCACCCGTAAATTCGCCACCCGATTCACGCCACAGTGAGCTGAACAGCCCATACGCGAATTCGTTGTGACTCAACGCCGTCCGGTCCATCGCATAGCGATTGCAACCACTCGGAAATTTGCCGCTGAAGGTGATTTTATCGCCCTTCTTGTTGGCGGAAATTGTGATGCCGCGTTGAAAACCACGACAGCGACTCTGCTCAAGTGACAATTGATTGTCGACACTCAGATTCGCCAGCGTTGGATCGAGCAAGACGCGCACGCTGTTCATTTCATGGTCAGGCTCGAACCAGAAACGCACCGCATTGAAATTCATGAGCAATGCGTTCGGCGCAACGTTGTAGGCACGTAATGGCTGCCGATCGAAAGCCGCGGGGTCATGTTCAGACACCTGGAAGTAGGTGTCGTCGATGTGCAGATCGCCGTCAATCTCTCGAATTCCCGCCTGCTGGATCCTGCGCAGCAACTGCCACACACGCTCCGTAACCAGGAACGGATCACCATGGCCTTTGAGCAGCAAATCGCCGTTTAGACGCCCATTCTGCACCTCGCCCAACGCAAAAACATCGGTATTCCACGTGTATGCCGGCCCCAAAACGTCGAGCGCGACGAGGGTCGTCAGAAGCTTGATTGTCGATCCGGGATTGTGCGCAGTATCGTCGTTCCATTGCAATACGACTTCGCCACTGTCGAGATCGCGCACGTGCACGCTCAACGTGTCGTCCGGGACCTGGCGAATGTCCAACGCCGCCCGGGCACGCTCCGGGAGTTCCGCATCCGCAGCCATAGCAATGCCATGCCCGCAGGCAAGTTCCAGCAGTATCGCCAATACAACCGCAAACCTGGCGATCACGGCTTCCGAATCCCGAACATGCGAATCCGGTCCGTTAATGTGGTCGACTTTACGCCGAGCAAGTCGGCCGCTCCGCCTGGCCCGGATACTTTCCAGTTGGCTTGTTCGAGCGCCGCGATCAGATTTTTCTTTTGAAATTCACGCATCTCTATCTCCGTCAACAATTGCTCAGCCGGCCTGACTGCAGCGTCAGAGTTGCGTGCATCAGCGCCAGCATTCGACATGGACAAGTCGAGGCGCAATACACTTCGCGGTGAAAGTATCACGGCGCGCTCAATGACGTTCTTGAGCTCGCGAACGTTGCCGGGCCAGCTGTAACGCCGCAACATTTCTGCCTGGCTGCGCGTTAGCTGCATTGGAGGGCGCGCAAAGTCGCTGCAGGTTTTTTCCAGGAAATGTCGAGCCAGGCGAATCACATCGTCGTCACGATCGCGCAATGGCGGCACATCGATTGGAAAGACGCTAATCCTGTAAAACAGATCCTCGCGAAACGCTCCGTCAACGATTTGCTTTTCAAGGTTACGATTGGTTGCGGCAATGACGCGGACATCAACCGACCTCGTAACATCATCGCCGACTCGTTCAAATTCGCTTTCTTGCAGCACGCGCAGCAACTTGCCTTGCAACTCAAGAGGGATTTCACTGACTTCGTCAAGAAAAATCGTGCCCCCATCCGCAAACTGAAATCGACCCACACGATCGCGATGAGCGCCGGTAAATGCACCTCTGACGTGGCCAAAGAATTCGCTTTCGAATAACTCTTTCGGTATCGATGCACAATTTACTTTCACGAGTGGCCCATCGGCGCGCGGACTCTGTGCATGAATCGCGTGCGCAACCAGTTCTTTGCCGACCCCGGACTCGCCTTGCAGCAGAACACTGGCCGGCGTCTCCGCGACTGCACTGACCCTTTTGAGCATTTGCATCAAGGCAGAGCTTGTGCCGACGATGTGCCCAGAATTCATGGCGACATTAACTTCTTCGCGCAAGTAGTCCCGTTCGTGCTCGAGCTCCTCACGCAATCGCGCGTTCTCAGCCAGTGTCACTCGAAGTTTTCGTTCGGAACGATTGCGCTCGGTGACATCCTTCGAGGCGATCAGCATTCGATCGACATCGCCTGCGGCGTTGCGACGCGAAATCGCCGAGACAATCAGGTCTAATACCTGCCCTTCCTTGGTGACGACCTGCCGCTCCTCATTATTGAAATCTCCCTGGTTAATAAATTCCTTCAGTCGACCCTCGCTGAATCGTTGTTGGTCAGTCGCAGTAAAAAAAGTGCTGATAGGGCGACCGACTACTTCTTCCCGCTCGTAGCCGAGCTTGTGCAACCAGTGATCTGTGACAGTGACAATATTGCCCTCGCCGTCCACAGTGTGCAGCATCGCCGGTGTTGATCGGTACAGGCTGCGGTACTTGAAGTTGGCTCGTGCCTCGTCGGAAATTTCCGTATACATCGCCACGGTGCGCAGGAATGCGCCATCCGGATCGTATTCGACGACCGAGTTGGCCAGGCACTCGACAATGTCACCGGACTTCGAGACGAATGCCATTGGCTTGTTTTCCAGCTTGCCTGTGCGCCGTAGTGCCGGCAGGAATTCCTTTTCGATTCGTTCCGCGGATTCCGGCGTGACGAAGTCGGTCGGCCGGTGGCCGATCATCTGCTCGCGTGTATAGCCCAGTCGCTCCAGCAAAGCGTCGTTGACATCGAGGTACGCACCGTCGGCACCGATCGAGGTCGCCATCGCCGGCGCGCGGCGAAACAACCACTCATAGTCGTCAATCTGGGTCATCGCGGAAGTGTATACGAAATTCCGTAATAGTATGTAACGATATTTCGTAATTTACGAAATATCGTAAAATCGATTTCAACGTAACTCATTGTTTTTAAATATTTTGTGGAGTTGGCACGCTCCGTGCAATAGGGAAGAGCAATGATTTTGAAATATTGTGGCATGAGGCCGCAACCCCTCTGAGGAATCGACCATGAAGACCAAGAATGTAGAAAACGGGCTAGCGCTGGTTGGCGCACTGCTCATCCTTGTGGCCGTGGCTTTTGCGGCCACGTCTGCGTTCAACAACCCGCTAGCTCTTGAAATCCCGATGCAGAACCACACATCGGTTTAAACGCGTCCGGAACGCTTTGAGATCACGTCTTTCCCCCAATGACCTGATTTGCGATTCCGGCAATGTTTGGCGGCACGCCCCCGTGCTGCCAATGCTTGGGCGCCGGAGACCGTTCCGTGTCGGATCGGCCCGCTGAATCATTCAACGATCTCAGTTCTCCGGCGCCTTTTTCTTATCAGGAGACCCGGTCGCGGTGATTTTCAGCCCGATCGGCGCGCGACCCCGCAGCCTGGCTACTGATTTTTCGACGCACCCGTTGCAGCCACAATCGCGCCCATGCGAACTCTATGCTCAGGATTGCCAGCCCGACTGGTATGACAATCAGGGCGGGTCCAGGCAGCACGATTAGCGCCACGCCGACTGCGAGAACCGTACTGCCCACCACTGTGACCGCAATGCGGCGTCCGACCTTGTAGGTTCGATTCACAGCCTGATTGATCATTTCACCAGCTTACACCATCAATTCCATTTGTTTTTTGACCGCCATGTCGTAGTCTTTGTTGCATGCGTGGCGCAATTATTTCCATTGCAATCATAGCCCTGGCTGTAGAAAGCCCAGGCGAGGAACAGTCTGACGATCGTCTGCTGGTAAGCATTGATACAGCAATGGTTGAGGTCGGCGCTCGTCCAACAGGCCGTCACGCAATGCGCCTGCCTGGCCTCGAATTCGCGGTTCGCCTCGAACCCCGATGCGCCGTCGGCAAAATCGCCGATTCGATATCGCTTAGTGTCGCAGACACTCGCCTCCGCATCGGCCGCGATGTACTAGCAGAACAGCCGATCATCGAGACGACTATCCGGATCCCAGGAAAGCAGATCGGGCCACTGGTGATCGAGGATTTCTGCGTGGCGGGAGACGACGCGGCCAATGATGCCTTTATGGAAGTTCGCGATGCGCTGACCGCCCAACTGTCGCTCAAGTGCACTGACGACAGTCAACAATCGATAATCTACTTGACAGAAGCGCTGGCAATAACGCTTAAGTGCGAGACACCGGCTGCCAATCAAGTGTCTTCTCCTCCAGCATCGACAAGGTTGTAATTGAGAAACTCGAGAGTTTTTTCCCACGCATCCTCAGCGACATCGGCGTTGAAAGTGTTGCCACCCGGATTCGCGAAAGCATGATCGGCGCCGGGAAATATATGAATCTCGTGTTGCTTGCGCAAATGTCCCAGCGCAGCCTCGAATTGCTGCACTGTCTCTACGCTTATGCCCGAATCGTTGGCACCGAACAGACCAAGTATCGGCGCATTGACGGGGCGCAATAGTTCCTCATCGCCAGTGACCTGACCGTAGTAAATCACTGTGGCATCCAGCTCGTCAGGGAACAGCATTGCGGCATTCAGTGACCAGCCGCCGCCAAAACCCCACCCGAGCGAGCCTATACGCGGCGCACCCGCGGCTGCACTGAGGAAGTCGTAGGCCTGGCGAATATTATCTGATGCAAGCTCGGCGTCTTCAATTGTGGACAATACGAATTGCCTCGCCTCATCAGGTGACGTCGCAATATTGCCGCCGAACAGATCGATCGCGAGCACGATATATCCCTCGGCTGCCAGCTGATCAGCCATGGCCCGAATGTTCTCATTCAGCCCCCACCATTCGTGGATTACGATGATCGCGGCCAGCGGTTCAACCATATCGGATGGAAATACGAAGTATCCGTAAACCAGCGCATCGCCAACTTCCGCATAAGCCAATTGGTCCGACACGACAGCACGTTGCAGAGCGATTCTTGCGTCTTCGCTGGCATCGGCCGTGCCGCTGGCATGCTCGGGAGCCATCGCCTCGGCATTGTCTCGTACGGCGTCATCGTCGGCCGACGGCGAGTCCTGCTTTCCTAAATCACAGCCGGCCGCCAGCAAGGCCAGGCCGAGGACACCTGCGAGCAGACTGCGAGTGAAGTCAAAGCGCTTGAACATGGATATATCCCGTAACGGCTGGGCTGGCGGACCAGGCCCAATGCAATGACGGACTAGTTTAATCGAAAATGGGTTCAAGGGTCGATCGCGTCAGCACAGCAGACTAGACTGTTGCAAGCACCCACATCGACATCGAACTGGAGCCCCCATGAGCCTGTTGCAAGAATCGATTGTTTACTTGCTCGCCGCAATCATAATGGTACCGATCAGCCGACGCCTCGGCCTCGGTTCGATACTCGGTTATCTCGCCGCCGGCATCGTAATCGGACCGTTCGGCGCAAAGCTGATTCAAGATCCTGAGCACATCCTGCACTTCGCGGAGCTGGGCGTCGTATTTCTGTTGTTTATCGTCGGTCTTGAGCTACAGCCGTCGCGGCTCTGGGTGTTGCGAAAAATGGTCTTCGGTCTTGGCTCAGCTCAGGTGATCCTCAGCGCAGCTGCAATTACGGCCGTTGCCTGGTTGCTTGGACTACCGGGAGACTCGGCGCTGATCATAGGCTTGATTCTCGCACTGTCCTCAACCGCATTCGTGCTGCAAATGCTGGCCGAGAAAAAACAACTGACCACATCGCATGGCCGGGCTGCGTTTTCGATATTGTTGTTCCAGGACCTCGCCGTGATTCCGCTGATTGCATTTCTACCGATGCTCGGTACTGGCGCCGGCGGCGGGTTCAACGCGACACAGGTGGGCATCATGCTGCTAACAATTGGCGGCCTGATCGTTGCCGGCCGATTCCTTTTGCGACCAGTACTTCAAGTTGCTGCTGGCTCGAAGATTCCGGAAATATTCACTGCAACTGCGTTGCTCGTTGTTATCGGTGCGGCGCTGATCATGGAGTTCGCAGGCATGTCCATGGTACTTGGCGCATTTATCGCGGGAATGATGCTTGCTGACTCCGAATATCGTCATCAACTCGAAGCCGACCTCGCGGCATTCAAGGGTCTGCTGCTTGGCTTGTTTTTCATCGCAGTAGGAATGTCGGTCAACATTGGGCTCTTGCTGGAGTCGCCAGCTCGAATCGCGATTATTGTCGCGCTTCTGATGCTCACAAAAGCGGCAATCCTCGTTCCTATCGCGCGCAATTTCGGAATATGCGATTCGCGCTCATCCTGGAGTTTGGCCGCGGCGATGTCGCAAGGTGGTGAATTCGCGTTCGTTCTGTTCGGAATTGCAGCTCGAGATCGATTGCTGCCGGCCGGCCTGATCGATGAATTGATACTCGCCGTTGCTTTATCAATGTTGCTCACACCGTTCGCCTATCTCGCCGCCGAACATTTCGGCAACAAGATGTCAGTAGACGAGGAACCTGAGTACGACGAGATGGAAGGCTCGCACAATGAGGTGATCATCGCGGGTTTTGGCCGCGTTGGTCAGATTGTTGCCCGACTGTTACGCATCGTCGACAAATCCTGCACGGCACTCGAGATTGACTCGTCACAGGTCGATGTCGTGCGTCGTTACGGCAATACCGTGCATTATGGAGACGCATCGAGACTCGACATACTGCGTGCCGCCGGCGCCGAGCACGCGAAGATATTCGTGCTCGCCATTGACGATGTCGAAGCATCGATGCGAACGGCCGAAGCCGTCGTGCGTGATTTTCCGCATCTCAAGATTATCGCGCGGGCACGAAATCGCCGCCATGCCTACAACCTGATGGACCTTGGCATCGAACACATATTCCGTGAAACCCTGTTATCAAGTCTCGCGATGTCGGAACAGGTTCTGGGTTCGCTCGGGCTTAGCAACACTGACATCGAAATGATTACGTCATCGTTTCGCGAACGTGACGAACGTCTGTTGCTCGAGCAACATGCTATTCATCATTCAGAAGAGCAGCTTATTCAGTCCGCAAAGGATACAGCTGAGGAACTTGACTCATTACTTCGCGACGACGCGCGTAGCTAGTTGGACAGTCAATCGTCGTCATCCCATATCGTGAGCTTACTCTTGTCAACCTGCTCCCATTGCTGTTCACTCTTGCGTACGTTTTGCACGACTTTCGCAATGACATACACGATAACTACCACGACGAACAACAGAATGGGAAGCAGTCCTTCCGGCATTGAGCAATTCCCGTCAGTTATCGAGTAATCAGAGCTTAACATCGGCTAGCTTGAATATGGGCGCTGCACGCGAATGACTGGTCTGACACCCGATAATTCTTCCTGGCGACGAAGCATCGACTTTGTTCGATTGTCGCTGCGCAATGACGACGTCGACTACACGGGCGGACCGATCGGTCGTGCACTAGGCTTGTTGGCGATACCGATGATGCTTGAAATGTCGATGGAGTCGGTGTTTGCAGTCGTCGACATCGCGTTTGTCTCCCAACTTGGCACGGATGCGATCGCGGCAGTCGGCATTACCGAGGCGCTCGTCACAGTGCTCTATGCAGTTGCGGTCGGCCTCGGAATGGGCGTCACTGCCATGGTGTCACGTCGCATCGGCGCGAAACAAACCGATGCCGCCGCTAGTGTCACTGGCCAGGCATTGTGGATCGGCGCTGTGCTGTCCATCGTAATTGGTGTTTCCGGCGTCATGTATGCCGAAGAAATGCTGACGATGATGGGCGCGTCCGACAGCGTCGTGGAAACCGGCACTGGGTTTACGGCCGTATTGCTTGGCGGATCGGCCAGCATCCTGTACCTGTTCTTGCTGAACGCGGCGTTTCGCGGTGCGGGCGACGCGGCCGTCGCACTGCGATCGCTGTGGCTCGCCAATGGCCTGAATATTATTCTCGACCCCTGCCTGATTTTCGGCCTCGGTCCATTTCCCGAAATGGGCGTCACCGGTGCCGCGGTCGCGACAACAATCGGTCGGGGAACCGGCGTTTTGTATCAACTCTGGTACCTGTTCGACGGACGCGGTCGGCTCGAGTTTCAATTTCGCCATTTGCGCATCATTCCGGAGCTAATTTCACGCATGCTGATCATCTCGATCGGCGGGGTTGGCCAATTCCTGATAGCAACCTCGAGCTGGATTGTCGTCATGCGCATTGTGGCGCTGTACGGCAGTTCCGCAATCGCGGCCTATACGATCGCTTTGCGCATGCTCGAATTTGTCTGGCTGCCTTCCTGGGGACTCGGTAATGCGGCCGCAACCCTGGTCGGGCAGAATCTCGGTGCCAATCAAGCGTTGCGGGCCGAGCGCTCCGCCTGGCGCGCCGCCTGGTACAACACGATATTCATGAGCATCGCCGGCGTATTTATCATTGCTCTGGCGCCGTGGATCACAGGGCTGTTTACGAATGAAGCAGAGGTAATGTCGTACGGCACGACTTGTCTGCGAATTCTCGGAATCGGTTTCCCGATGTATGCGATCGGCATGATCATGACGCAGGCACTCAACGGCGCTGGTGATACGGTGACGCCGACGATCATCAATCTGATCTGTTTCTGGATGTTGCAGATTCCGCTCAGCTATTGGCTTGCCACGACGGTAGAGCTCGGACCGAACGGTGTGTTTCTCGCCATGGTTATTTCCGAATCCTTGCTGACAGTGCTCAGCGTTATCGTTTTCCGCCGTGGCAACTGGAAGCAACAGCAAGCCTGACACTACGGCGTGAGGTTGAGTAGTATGCCTCCAAGCATCCAACCGGAGAGACATTGATGACTGACCTGTCACGACTGGCCGACATGGCCGAAATCCTCGGCGCATTGGTCGTTATCGGCGGCCTGATGTTCGCCGTGCTGCAAATGCGTAACATACGCCAGCAGCGGCGCGAGCTGGCGGCCATCGAGCTATTTCGATTTTTCGGTAATCCGGAATTCAACCGCGCCTACGAGAAAATCATGAAAATGCCGGACGGCCTGAATACCGCCGAGATCGAGGCCAGGCATCCGGACCTCGAACATTTCGCGATGTTGATCTGCACGACCATGGAGAACATCGGCGTAATGACCTTTCAACGCATCGTGCCTTATCTTGTGGTCAGCAACTTGATCGGCTCAAGCACTGGGCTGTTATGGCAAAAACTCGAAAAATGGGTTTTCGACCTGCGCGAGGAATTGGGCAGCCCGGATGCGTTCGAGTGGTTTCAGTGGCTGGCCGAGCGACTCGATGAAAATCGAGATCCGAACGAAAAACCAGCGTTCGAGGCATACAAATCGTGGAAGCCCATGCGAAGTGCGGCTGACATCTGATCACGCCCTGAATGTCCGCGCCCGCCCTGCCGGTCATTTTCTTGTTTACCCGGGTTAGCGAGATGCCGTATTCATAAAACGTGATCTGCTACGATCATTCGCAGCCAGAAATCACTATTCTAGGTAAATGACGACTGGAATCACCAACATCGGCCCGGCCGCAATTTTTTTCACGATCGCCGGCGCCCTGCTGCTTACGCTGATATTTCGCTCGACGGCCAGTCACATCGTGGGGCTTGTCACGAGCTGGATCGGTACCTTGCGAATCCGGCGTGTGCTCCGCCGGCGCAGCCCGGACGTACTGCACGACTTCATCCTTCCCGGCGCCTATGGCGGCCTGACCAAGATTGACCATGCGATATTGACTGCAGGCGGCATACTTTGTATTCAAACCAAACATTACAACGGCATTGTTTTCGGTGGTGAGGAGGAGGCTCAGTGGACGAATGTCGACGGTACGATTCGACGACGTTTTCTGAACCCTTTGATCCAGAACGCGGGCCGTACGCGCGCGTTACAGAAAATTGTGCCTGATGTCCCGGTTGCCAATTTGATCGTATTTACAGGCAATGTCGAATTTCCGACGCCACCACCGAAAAATGTCATCGGCGTTTCGCAAGTGGACGGCTATATTGCGAAATTCATTTTCGGCCCCAGCAAGATCAAGGATTGGCACGCCGTCTGGCTTACTGTCAATTCTGCGGCACTGACCGATGAAGCAAGCCGCAAAGACCTGCAAGCGCAAATTGCGTAACCGGACATTGCCTGTCCAGAATTAGTCATTGCTTTATACTTGGCCGGGTCTTTCACAATGAAGGATCGGCGATCGATGGGAAGCTTTGACTGGTACCAGTGGCTGGCCGAACAGCCTCCGGAACAACTGATTTCATCGCCACTTGGCGTACTCGCTGTACTGATTTTCGTCGCAGCCTTCTTTTTCATGCTTGAGCAGACGACGAAAGCGAAATTTTTTCAATACATTCCACCGCTGCTGTTTATTTACGCGACGCCGGTTTTTCTCAATAACTTTGGCGTCATACCCAGCAAGTCTCCGGTCTACTCAGGCTTGAGCGCTTTCGCGCTTCCCGCCTTCATCGTACTCATGCTGATCAAGGTGAACGTGCCAGCCGTTATTCGTGTCATGGGCAAAGGCGTGTTGGTGATGCTCATGGGCACGGCCGGTGTCATCGTCGGAGCCGTTGTCGCCTACTTCATCGTGCATGGCTCTTTGTCAGACGACGCGTGGAAGGGTTACGGCGCATTGGCTGGCAGCTGGATTGGCGGCACGGCGAACATGGCCGCTACGGCCGAAATGCTCGGCACTTCGGATGAACAGTTCGGTCTCGCGATCATTGCAGACAATGTCGTGTACATCGTCTGGTTGCCATTGCTGTTGATGTCGCGTGATTACGCGGACAAATTCAATCGCTGGGCGCGAGTGCCGGAGGACCGAATCAAAAGTATGGACGTGGCAGCTGAAGCTCATGTCGAAGCGGACCGCGCACCGACGATGCCACAATATTTGTTCATTGGTGCAATCGCCGTCGCAATCCAGGTGACGCCGATCGCGATTGCACCAATGAACAAAT
>PVMK01131923.1_pt1 | contig 38946 bp, 33 predicted proteins | sample 1853481 | NCBI WGS metagenome assembly PVMK01 (sample SAMN08533507, study PRJNA380276) | Marine sediment metagenome, whole genome shotgun sequencing project.
GGGCGGAAGACGTCGCCCAGGCGACGCTCTGCAAGGCCGTCACCAAGATGCATACCTACCGCGGGGAAGCCGCGTTGTTTACCTGGTTGTGCACGTTCTGCCGTCACGAAATCAGTGCGCTGGTGAAGAAGGAACGGTTGAACGTCGAGCACAAGGCGATTCGCGACGACGACCCGGAGGTGCGGGCCGCGCTGGAATCCCTGTCGTGGGTCGCGTCCACCGACCCGGAACTGGCCATGGGTGCTCACGAGCTGTCGCGCCTGGTGCGCCAGACACTGGACTACCTGCCGTCGCTTTATGGCGACGTCCTGGAAATGAAATATATACATGGACTGCCGGTGAAGGAGATCGCGAGCCGCCTCGGAAAGGGGCCGAAGGCGATCGAGTCGCTACTCACCCGCGCCCGGGAATCTTTCCGGGACGGGTTCCGGAGCCTGGTCGGGATGGGGCCCGACTACCTGGCAGACTCAGGGAGATGACGATGCGGAACAAGAACGGAACACACGAATCAGATGTGGGTATGGCTGCGGATACCGAGCGGGCTATCGAACGCCTGCTCAAACTGGCTGGCCCGCGCCCGGATGTGCCGGAGGAACGGGCGGCTCGTGTGCGCGCCGCGGTCCAGACGCGTTGGCAGGAAAGTGTCGCCGAACACAAAGCAGCGAAGAAGAAGGCTCGGTTTGAGAGGTGGCGAGTCCCTGCGATGGGTCTCGCAGCCGCGGTCGTACTCACCGTGGCCGCGGTACTCGGTGTGCAAACGCTACGCGCTCCGGTGGACGTGGCGACGGTCCAGCAGATCGCCGGGACGGTGTCGCTCGATACAAACGGGGGCTTGTACGGTGGCCGCGTACTCGTGGCCGGCAGCCTTTTGCGCACCGGCACTGACGGCGGCGCACGACTGGCACTGGCGTCGGGTCACACGCTGTTTGTCGCTCGCGAGAGCGTGTTGGAACTCGTCGGGCCGGAACGACTCGAACTGGTGGCCGGTGCGGTCTATCTCGAGTCGGCGGATCGCGAGTCCCGCAGCGTAACTGTTTGGACGCCCTTTGGACGGGCCAGCGATGTAGGTACTCGTTTCGAGGTACGGCTGCTCGATCAATCCATGCGTGTTCGCGTGCGAGACGGATCGGTAGAACTTGGTGAAGATCGCTTCTTTGGCGCTGAAGTCAGGGTCGCCGATGCAGGTGAGGAATTGATGCTGGACAAAGCCGGACGCTTCGAGCGCGCAACGATGGACGATGAGACAGATCATTGGGCCTGGTTCTCATCGCTGCGGGAGCCATTCGAACTTGAGGGCTCCACCCTGGCGGGGTTCCTTGACTGGATATCGCGGGACAACGACTGGCAACTCCGCTACACGGGAGGCGACGTGCAACGGTTCGCACGGCAGAACTTACTCCATGGCGAACTGGAGGACCTGGAGGGTGAGGCCGCGCTGGACGCAATCCTTAGCACCGTTGGTCTGGACTGGCGTCTCGACGAAGGCGTTCTGACTATCGGCCCCTTACAGAGGCAGCGGGTGCGGCGTTGAATAGAACGCTCGCCGTTGTTTCACTGTTTGCGCTGCTTCAGATCGGGTCCGCGTTGGCGGACACTGAGAATACGACAAGGCAGCGGCAGCCGTCCCTGATGGGCGCACTTGAGGCACTGCGTGCCGACGGATTGGATCTGATTTACAGCGAGGCCCTGGTACGGGGCTGGATGACAGTCAGCCCGAACACACCGGCCGGGCCGCCGGAGAAACGACTCGCTGCCTTGCTCAAGCCCTATGACCTGGTCGCGATCCGCGGCGGCAACTCGATGTGGCTGGTGACGCGAGCTCCGACGCCAGAGGCGTCAACGGGGTCGTTGTTCGGACGTGTCGTAAATGGCGACGGCGGTCATCCCGTCATGGATGTGACCGTGGGTCTTGACGGTACCAATCGTGTCACTAAGACCGACACCGGTGGCCGGTTTACCATCGATGGAATCAGCCCCGGTAGTTACCAGCTCAGCGCGGCGTCCTACGGCTATATTCAGGTGGTGCCCGTAACGGTAGACATCGTTGCAGGTCAGACGCGTTGGCAGGAGATCCCGGTCGACGATGCCCCCGTGACCCTCGACCAGGTTGCAGTCGTCGCCAGCCAGTACCGGCTGCTATCCAGCCAGGCGGGGGCTAACGTATTCCTGAGCCGGGAGGAGGTCGACCGGCTCCCGCACCTCGGCGACGACCTGCATCGTGCGATCAAGCTTCTCCCCGGTACCGCCGGCAATGACTTTACCGGCCGGACCAACCTGCGTGGCGGCGTAGCGGATGAGACCTCGGTGCGTCTCGACGGGCTCGAACTCATCGACCCCTTTCATCTCAAGGATCTGGGCGGTGGTCTGGGGACGGTGGATTCCGAGCTGATAAAGGGTGTGGATCTCATCTCGGGCGGCTTTGGCGCCGAACTCGGCAACACATCGAGTGGCTTCATTGACGCCCAGACCATCTCGCCAACAGGAGAGGCCGAGACCTCGGTCGGAATCAGCTTCATCAATGCGTTCGTTCGCAACCAGGGGGGCTTCAAGAACGGCAACGGTGGCTGGCTGGTGTCTCTGCGGCGCGGTTATCTGGACCTGCTGCTGGACCGGGTCGAGACTGACGCTGATGAGATCCAACCGCGTTACTGGGACTTTCTCAGCAAGGCGGACTACCGCTTGTCCGACAGGCTGAGTCTGATGGCCAACGTTTTCGCAACCAAGGATGACACGACGGTCATCAACAATAACAACAACGGGGACAGAGAGGAAAAGGCCAAAGTAAAGGCCGACAGTCAATATTTGTGGGTTACCGCGGGGATGGATCCGACCGACAGAGTGCATGGCGAACTGACTCTCTCGACAGGCCTTGTCACGGAGGATCGCGATATCCGTAACGACGACGCATTCGGTGACACGTCGACTCTGAAAGACGAACTGCGGGTATGGTTCAACGGCGTCAGGACCGACTGGACGTGGCTGGCCAGCCCGCGTCAATTGTTCCGCCTGGGAGTGGAGGGCCGTCATCTCGATGCGACCTACGACTACGATCTCGACGGCAACGACTTCAATATTTTTTCGCCTGATCGTCTGCTGACATTCGACCGGCACATACACGAATCGGTCGACGGCGATGAATACTCCGCATGGGGCGCGTGGCGTTTTCAGCCAGTTGAGCCGCTGACAGCTGAACTGGGTCTGCGTTGGGATAAACAGACCTATACGGATCTGGACGACGACGATCAGGTCAGTCCGCGTATCAACCTCGCCTGGCAATTCGAGGACGACACGCGGCTGCGTGCCGCGTGGGGCTATTTTCACCAGGCGCAGCGCATAAACGAGATGAATGTTGAGGACGGTGAAGACTTCTTTCATCCCGCCCAACGGGCGGAGCATCGTGTCATTGGCATCGACCACGTCTTTGACAACGGACTCTCGATGCGTCTCGATCTCTATCAGAAAAAATACACGGACGTCATCCCGCGTTATGAGAACCTGTTTGACCCACTCGAAGTGCCGGGCGAGGCACAATCGGACCGTGTGCGCATCGCACCAGACCGGACCGAGGCCCACGGCGTCGAGTTCAGCCTCAAGGGCCAGTGGGGGGAGCGGATCGACTGGTGGGGTAGTTACACATTCTCCGAAGTGGAGGACCATATCGATGGTCAAGACATACCGCGTAGCTGGGACCAGCGGCATGCGACGACGGTCGGCGTCAATTGGAGTGGCCGAAAATGGGACTTCAGCTTTGTCCACACTTTTCACTCGGGATGGCCACGTACGGATGCGAGCGCCGAGATTATTGCGGATGATGACGGCAACGACATCGCTGTGATCGTGCCAGGTCCACGTAACAACGACAATTTAGATAACTACCACCGCCTCGATATGCGGGCCAGTCGCCGGGTCACATTGCCGCGCGGCATCCTGCGTTACTACTTCGAGGTCTACAACATGTACGACCGCAAGAACCAGTGTTGCACCCAGGGATTCGAGATTGTCGGTGACGGCATGGGTGGCGCCGAGCTGAAACAGGAGACCGCTGCGTGGCTGCCGCTGATTCCTTCTTTCGGAGTTAGCTACACCTTCAAGTAGTGCGAAGGATTTCGCATGCCGGGTCCCTCTTACCCGGTGACGACGCAAACCGCGTCATGACATCATCAACAGAGGTATCTCCAATGCACAACATCACTGTCGCGGCAATAGCCGTCGCTCTCTCCACTTTATGGTCTTTGTCCGCCACCGCGGGCGAGATAGAAAATCACTGGTATGTCGGTGGCGGTCTCGCACGTGCCAATGTGGACGTCGATTTCGATGGCGCCGATCTTGGCGGTACGCCGGTCGATCTCGACATCGACGACGACAGCACAGCGTGGCGTTTGTTCGGGGGTTATCGCTTCAATCGTTATGTCGGCGTTGAAGGTGGCTATATCAATTTCGACGAATTCGAAAGCTCGGCCAGTGCGGCTGGCCAGACCGCCGACGTGGAGGCAGAGGCCGACGGCTACACTCTCGCGATCACCGGTGCCATTCCTCTGGGTGAGAGGTTCGCTATCACCGGTCGGGCCGGCTACCTTTTTTGGGACGCCGATGCCAAAGTCGCAGTGAATGGCAGCACGCTCGAAAGCAGCAACGAGGACGGAAGCGATATCTTCTTCGGCGCTGGACTGGAATTTTCCTTCAACGATCGCTTCGCTCTCCGCGGTGTGTGGGACGCTTACGAACTCGATGACGTTGACGTCGACTACTACGGTCTTGAGGCCGAGTTCCGCTTCTGAATGTTCGCGGTTCGGGTAGGGTTACAAACCCGTCTGAAGGGATAACCCGATCTAAGCCCTATAGAGAGACGAACAACCGTTCCTCGAAGAGACCCCGCCCCATGGCGGGGTTTTCTTTTTCGTCGATACAGCGCTCGCGATCGGCGTGGAAATGCTGGAAACCGGTGCTACGATTGTTAGATCAGACCGAAAAATCATCAATAATCTGGGAGGGCGTCAGGCATGTCGTGGATGATCAAGGGTGAGTTCATAGAGAGCTGCAGCTGCAATATGCTGTGTCCGTGTTGGTATGGCGTGAAAGAACTGATGATCATGGATCAGGGCTGGTGTGCGAGCCCGTGGCTTATCCGAATAACCGAAGGCGAATCCGAAGGCGTCGATTTGAGTGGTTGCAACGTCGTTCTCTCGATGTTCTTCCCGGGACCTACCTTGCTTGATGGCGAAGGAACGGGTCGTCTCTATTTGGACAATCAGACCAGCGATGAACAGCGGCGAGAGCTTGAAGCAATTTTCCTCGGCCAGAAGGGTGGGCCGATGGAGGTTCCCAACAGCCTGGTGAGTACGTGGTTGTCCACACAAATTACCGACATCGAAGTGATGGTGAATGACGGCAATGTCAACGCGACAATCGGCGATTACGGGACGATCGTTTCGCGTCGCATGATCAATGACGAAGGCGACAAGGTGACGATGAAAAATGCCGGCTTCGCATTGGTATGGCAGTTCGCCGACAACGTCACCGATCTGGCACCCAGTGATGGCAGCAAGTGGCACGATCCGGACTTGCCGATGTCCTGGATCGGCAGGTCGGGTGCTGTCGGGCAGATTAGCTGGAGTGCAGCATAAAAATTAGTTTGCAGCGCCGGTTCGAGCTTCGAAAAGACCTGGCAAATAGCCGCCGACGAGCAGAGCCACTACGAACAGGTAGACATGTAGCGACCCGCTGCCGAGGCTGGCGATAGCGGGACCCGGACAATAGCCCGCCAGACCCCAGCCGATGCCGAATATTGCGGCGCCGATGATCAGCCGCCGATCGAGCATCGTTGCAGTCGGCAGGTGAAAGTCCGTATCCAGTATCGGTGCAGAACCGGGAGACACTCGATAGCCGATCCATGTAACGGCCACCGCACTCCCCATCACGAACAGCAGGCTTGGGTCCCAATCTCCAAGCACGTTCAAAAAGGCAATGATCTTTGCCGGGTTCGTCATGCCCGAGATAGCCAGGCCCAGGCCAAAAATGATGCCGCTCGCCAGGCCCACCAGCGATCTTGCCGTGTCGTGTCCCATCACGACATCACCCAATAAAGGCTTGAGGCCGTGATGATTCCAACAGCCAGGAAAACAACGGTCGCCGCGATTGATCGCGGTGACAGCCTGGCGATACCACAAACGCCATGACCGCTGGTGCAACCGCTTCCCAGTCGTGTGCCGACTCCGACCAGGAGCCCGCCGATGCCAACTCGCAGCAACGAAAACTCCTGGTCGCCGGCGAGAGGATACGCGGAGACTGCCTGGTAGATCAGACCACCGACGATGAGTCCCACGACAAACAAGAGTCGCCAGGTCCGTTGGGACTGATCCTGGCCGAGCAGTCCCTGAAAGATGCCGCTGATTCCGGCGATGCGGCCGTTGAGCCGGAAGAGCAGAACGGCGGCAACACCAATAAGCGTCCCGCCGAGGGCCGATGCGATTGGTGTGAATTCAGTCATTTCCCATCTCTGGTACAGATCTACATTGAATCGTCGCGGCGTGCCTGCGGTAATCAGCGATCGTTCTTATCCAGGTACACGTGTACGCGACTCTCCATGCCTTCTCTCGTCAGGCCGTTTCTTCGAGCGACATCGATAGCGGCGTCGTCTTTCATATTCTGCTTTTCGACCAGGTGGATCGCATACCAGGCGGCGACACGATTTCCACTCGAGCAATGCATGAGAATTTTCTGACCCGTGCGTTCTCCAACAACCGCATCGATCCTTGCAATCGTCTGTGGATCAAAAGTATCCGAGTCCCTGGAAATCGGAATGCTTATGTATTCCAGGCCAATGTTTTCAGCGGCACTCTTCTCATCCCAGTCCATCTCCGATGGGTAACGTGTATTGACGATCGTCGTAACGCCTTGCATCCTGGCCATGTGCAATGACTCGGCATCCACCTGTCCCGAAAAGTAGAGATTCTCAATGTGTGTGACGTTGTCGCTGGCGCCCCAGGTCTCCGGACCGGTGGTATCCTCGGGTGTGACCGCGTGACTCGCACACCCGGCCAGGAGAATCGTTATTGCCGCGATGTTCGTTCGGAAATGCACTGTGTTGCTCCTGTTGTTTCGATTTACGGTTCCAGAACGCCGCCGAATGCTCGCGCAACCGCATAGATGAAGCAGGTAGTCTAACGCTCATGACGCACGGGAACCACGGTCCGGTGGTTCCGCCGAACTCGATAGCCATATAGCCGTGCTGAACCGCAGTCGTCCTGCCTTCCCTGCGCTTGCCAGCCATCATGCCACGCGAACTTTGCAATAATGTCGATGTCGCACTAATGCAGCGATCAGCAAACGATTTCCTCATTTGTTGGAACTGAAAATCGATAGCAGGCGGCAGCTCACTTTTGCATGAAGACGAAAATTCTCTCTGCATCATTATTGGTCCTGCTCCTCTCTGCGTGCGGAGGAGGAGGCTCAGGCGGTGGGCCTGTTTCAATTACGCCGACTCCCCAATGCAGCGGGTTTGGACCGTGGGAACAGTCCGCTTTTGTGCTGCCCTATCCGGTCGATCTCAACTTCAGGGTCAACCAGGGAAATTGTTCGGGCTTTGGTCACTCCGGTTTCTGGCTTTACGGCTACGATCTCGTGATGCCGATCGGCAGCGTCGTGAGCGCTGCGCGGGATGGCGTCGTTGTACACGCACAAGATGGTGCGCAGGATGGTGACCGCAACCGTACCAACCTGATCACGATCCAACACGATGACGGCACGGTAGCCTTGTATTCACATCTCACGCTGAACGGCGTGCAGGTCACCATTGGGCAGACCGTGCTCGCCGGCGATGTGATCGGCATGTCAGGCGATACGGGTAACACAGGTGGCCTGCCACATCTTCATTTTTCGCTGCATCCCTGCGGCGCGTTGCCGGGTTTGCCTGGCACGGGTAGTTGTCAGTCAATACCGGTAAATTTTCGCAATACAACGGCCAACCCGAATGGCCTGGTCGCAGGCTTGTTCTATCAGGCACTGGAGTTTTGAGAAAAGCAGCCTGACTGGAGTGCGGCTATTGGCGCGCTGACAGGTAGTGTTGCGAGGTTTCCCGAATGTATCGGTGGAATCGTGCAAATGATGATTTGGGGCATGGCGTCGCCGGATACATAGCCCACGCCCCCAAACCGCGATCATTCGCCTGGGTTAGCCCTATCCGGTCGGTGATCGCCGGCGTGTTATCTTGAGGCCGAAATCATCGGGAGATTTTGTTGGCGCGGCTCATACCGAACAACTGGAAACCTGCGATCGCCGTTGTGGCCTTGTCGCTGGTGTCCTGCGCCTCGCCGCAACAACCTGATCTGGCACGCCTCTACGCGATGCAGGAGAACCCGGTGGGGCAGCCGCCGGTTGTTGTCATCCCGGGTTTGCTGGGCAGCCGAATCTGGGACACGAAGACGCAGACCGAGTCGTGGCCGGGCTCACTCTTTCACCTGCTATTCAGCGACTTCAATGCGTTGCGTTTGCAGATAGATCCCGAAACGCTGGAGCCGCTGCCGGATGGCAGCGAAGTACGCGGTATCACCAGTGAGGCCGCCGGTCGCGATTTTTACGGGAAGATTCTCGAGGTGCTGGAGGATGCCGGTCGTTATGTAATGACCGAGCCGGGCCAACCCGTGACCGACCAGGCCAAGCGTTACTACGTTTTCGATTATGACTGGCGACAGGACAACATCATCACCGTTGGCAAGCTCGACCGCTTTATCGAGCAGATTCGTACGGATCACGGCGATCCCGATCTCAAGGTCGACGTTATCGCACACAGCATGGGTGGCCTGGTTGCGCGTTACTACATCCGCTACGGCACTGTCGACGTCCTCGATGACAACGAGTTTCCCGTTACCAATTACGGCGCGCAACGCATTCGCCGGGCAATTCTGCTGGGGACGCCCAACCTCGGTTCGGTCAAGTCAATGCAGACGCTGATCGATGGTTTCAGGTTGCCGTTCAATCGCGTACCCGTCGAGGTGGTGGCGACGTTTCCGGGTGGTCTGCAACTCTTGCCGCATCCGCTCAACAAGTGGCTTATCAAGATCGATGGCGAAGAGCTCAAACGCGATCACTTCGATGCCGAATTCTGGAGACGCTTCGAGTTCGCCGTATTCAACCCAAAAGTCGAAGCGCGGATCATCGACAGTTACGACGATCGCTCCGAGGGCGAGGCCTATGTCGAAGTGTTGCACCGCTTTTACAAAAAGCACCTGGAGCGTGCGCGTCGATTTGTCTGGTCGCTGACGGTGCCGGTACCCGATCCGCAGGTGCGCTACGTTGTCTTTGGCGGCAACTGCAATCTGACACCCGCGCGCTTGCTGGTCGAGGAGGTCGATGGTGATTCGAAGATGCGGCTGTGGCCCAAAGAGATCAAGAATCCCCAGCCCGGTGTCGACTACAAGAATCTCATGCTGGAGCCGGGCGACGGCGTCGTAACAAAGGCGTCCCTATTGGCACGACAGACGCTCGACCCGACAATCGCCCGTCACCGCTTCAGTTTCTTCCCACTCGACTACGCTTTTTTCCTGTGCGAGTCTCACGACAGGTTGACCGGCAATATCAATTTTCAGGACAATCTGCTCCATGTCCTACTGAATGCTGATATGTAAACGATGGAATCGTTCGCATCATTGAAGAATCGCCGCTGGTTCCGAGCCGTCGTTCCTGTGCTGGCCTTGTTGTCGGGTTTTGTCGCCTGCACCGAGGCAGGCGAATTTACGGCAACGCAGGTCAGGATTTTTGACGGCGACAGTTTTGTGGCGATGCGATCGAATGGCACGGAAGTTGAAATCCGATTGTTCGGGATCGACGCGCCGGAACGCAATCAACCATGGAGTCGCAAGAGCCGCGATGGGCTGCGGGCGTTGCTAGGCGATGCTGATTTCTCGGCGCGCACCATCGCGATCGATAGATATGGACGAACAGTCGCCGTGGTGACCTTGCCGGACGGCAGGCAAGTCAATTCGGAAATGATTGCGGCAGGTCATGCCTGGGTCTATCGCCGCTTTACAGATGACCCGGCAATGATCGCGCTCGAGGACCAGGCAAAAGCGGACAATCGCGGTCTTTGGAGTCTCTCGTCGAACGAGCAGGTCCCACCCTGGCAGTGGCGCAATCAAAAGAGGAAAAAGAGTCGGCGCTGACCAGGCGATCCCTTTTGCCCCTTTTTCCTAACCGATAACTCTGACAAATTGTGCAATACGCAGCGCTAGGGAATCAGAACCGCTGCACCGCTCAGTCGACCCTCGCGCAAATCTGCCAGGGCCTCGTTAGCCTGCTCCAGTGGGTAGGTGACGGTGTGCACGTGTACCGGCACCCGCGGCGCCAGCTCGAGAAACTCCGTTGCATCCTTGCGAGTCAGGTTCGCAACCGAGCGGATAGTGCGTTCACCCCACAGGATCGAGTAAGGGAATGAAGGAATATCCGACATGTGTATACCGCCACAGACGACGATGCCGCCTTTCCTTACAGCTCTGAGCGCTCCGGGTACCAGCGATCCTACCGGCGCGAATATGATGGCGGCATCCAGTTGATGACCCGGTAGTTGCTTCGAATCTCCGGCCCACACGGCGCCGAGTTCCCGGGCGAAGTCCTGTGCCGTGTCATCGCCGGGCCGGGTGAATGCGTAAACCCGGCGATCCTGCCAGACGGCTATCTGGCAAACGATATGGGCTGCGGCGCCAAAACCGTAAATCCCCAGGTGCCGCGCATCACCGGCCATGGTCAGCGAGCGGTATCCGATCAAACCGGCGCACAGCAATGGCGCCGCCTCGACAGCGTCATAGGATTCGTCGATCGGAAAGCAAAAACGGGCATCGGCAATGACCTTGTCCGCAAAGCCCCCATCGATCTGGTAACCCGTAAACCGCGCATGATCACAGAGGTTTTCTTGCGCGCTGTCGCAATATGGGCAGGTACCACAGGTGTAGCCCAGCCAGGGGACGCCAAGTCTCTGGCCAGGCTGCCAATCGGTTCCTTCACCGCCCGCGATGACCTCACCGACAATCTCGTGACCCGGCACGATCGGCACCGGGATATCGGGCAGATCTCCATCGATGACATGGATATCCGTTCGACACACGGCGCATGCTTTGACAGCCAATAGCAGTTGGCCCGTCCCGGGCGTCGGGTCGGGTCTTTCATCAAGGACTAGCGGCTCTCCCGTCCGCCTCAGCACCATCGCTTTCATCTGGGAATCTCCTGATCTTATTGTAGATCAGGGAGCAGGTGATTAGCCGGAAATCGGGCTGGGCCAGGCGGGTCAGGCGAACAGTGCTGCGAGGCGCCGCTTCCCCCGTTGTTGATCGACCAGCATCGCCAGATAGGTATCGGCATCGACGGGTTCGCCAAAAAGATGGCCTTGCGCGTAGGTGCAGTCGTGTCGCCGCAGGAATTCCAGCTGTTCTTCTGTTTCCACGCCCTCGGCAACGACGTCCATCTTCAGGGTCTTGCCCATACTGATGATCGTCGTAACGATCGCTCCGCGGTCGGGTTCGCTGGCAGCATCCTGGACAAACGACTGGTCTATCTTGAGTGTTCCGATGGGAAAATCCTGCAGCGCGCTCAACGAAGAGTAGCCCGTTCCAAAATCGTCGATCGACAAATGCAGACCCAGTTGGTACAGGCGATCCAGCATGCGCAGGGTTTTTTCGCCATCGCTCATCAGCGTCGATTCCGTAATCTCGAGTTCTATGCAGCTTGGCGTCAGGCGGTGACGTTCAAATGCCTGCTCGATCCGTTCGATAAAGTCGCGCTGGCGAAGTTGACGCAAGGACAGGTTGACCGCCACCCGCCCCGGCCATGCCAGCCTCGTCTGCCACTGGACATAGTCCGCACACACCTTGTTCAGCACCCACTCGCCAATCTCGAAAATCAGGCTGCTGTCTTCGGCCAGGGGTATGAAAACCGACGGTGGTACTTCGCCACGTTTTGGATGGCGCCAGCGCAGCAGCGCTTCTGCCCCGGTAACCCGACCGTCGCGGAGATCGACCTTTGGTTGATAAACCACCTGAAACTCATTGCGTTCCATCGCGCGTCGCAACTCGTTCTTCATCATCAGCCGATCAACCGCGTTCGCGTTCATCTCTGCTGAGTAGAAGCCGTAGGTGTTGCCGCTGTTTTGCTTGGCGTGGTACATCGCAGCATCTGCGTTGCGAATCAGGTCAATAACGTTGTCGGCATCATCGGGGTAGATCGCGATACCGATGCTCGCGGTCACATAGATTTCCTGCCGTTCGACATAAAATTCAGTTGCAATTCTGTCGAGCAGAGTCCTCGCCGTGGCAGCAAGCGAAGGATGCAGATCCTGATCGCCAGGCAGTCCTTCGAGAAGAATTGCGAACTCGTCGCCAGCCAGTCGGCCAATCAGGGTGCCGGGATCGGTCGCATCGACCAATCGTCGTGCCATGATTTCCAGGCTTCGATCTCCGACAGGGTGGCCATAGGTGTCGTTAATGTCCTTGAAGCGATCGAGATCGATATAAAGCAACGCGATCTTGATGTCGTTTCTTTTGGCACGAGCGATGGCCTGCTGGAGCTTGTGCTGGAACTGAATCCGGTTGGCAACCCGGGTCAGTGCATCATAGCGCGTCAGATAACGGATGCGTTTTCTCGATTTTTCTTCATCCGAGAGGTCGCGGAGAACCACGACGTCTCCTTCCCGTGATCCATCCTCGGCCTGTAAGGGAGCGCTGCTAAATGCAACCGAAATCTGTCTTCCACCGCTGGCCGAGAGACTGCTCTCGCCAACCGATTTCAGCTCTCCGTCGGTGGAGAAAAATCCCGTCTCGGTATCCGGTGTCAGGGTCTTCAGGCTCAGTCCCTTGATCTGCCCTGGGCTCAGCCCCAGCATCTTGCAGGCCGCATCGTTGACCCGGCGGATCTTGCCAGTGTTGGTAACGACCAGCACGGCATCCTGGATGCTGTCCAGAACGTGATCCAGAAACGCCCGTGAAACCGACAGGTCCCGCAAGGCCCTTTCCGCCCCCGCGACCGCTTCGCCCAGTTCCTCGATACCACTGCCGGCCACACCATCGCTCGTTTCGCTCCCGGTCGCCCCGATCATCCATAGTCTGCCCGTCGCCTTCGCCAGCGCCGCAGCGGTGCGTCGTACCGGCAACCAAACCACCGCCATCGTTGCCAACAGAACTGCAAGGGCCAGGAAAAAGGTTTTTTTCAGCAGCCGGGACAATTCACCCGCAACGGCGCCTGCCACCCGATCGGAGGCTGCGGCCCGCGCGATACCAGCATCAAGGCGCAGGCTTACGGTGACAAGGCTGCCGGCCAACGGCCCCGATGAGACGTGTGACTGGCCCTCGATAGCAGAGGAGACGGGCTTCGAGCCTGTCGAGGCTACGCTCTTGCCATCGGCGCCCACGACCTCGATCGCCCCCTGGGTATCCGTGGGAAACAGCTGTGCCAGACCAAACTCGATTGCGCCCGTTTTTCCCGACTGGTTCGACAAATAGACCGCTGACGCCCGTGCGATGTCGTCGGCCCTTTGTTGCAAGGCCAGCCTCGACTCTACAACAGCCTGGTCTTCCGCCTGCATGGTCAGGCGATCTGTTGCATCACCCGAGGCGATGTAGAAATAGATGGCGGGCAGGATGAGTACCGGGACCGTTACGGCCAGCAGCCACGCGGTGTATCGCAGGGCGAGACCGCTCACCCTCATGCTGAACACTCACAAGATGCGCGCACGGGCAGCCGGTCGCCCTGCGACCAGAGTGGGAGCGCCAAAAAAAACCGAGGCGCCTTATAGTTCTTATACAGTAGGCAGCGCATGAATCCCCCGGGATCTACGGATCACGGCGACACCGCGATCTCTCCAGGAATCGTCGGGGCCATTCATATTACATAATCACAAACTGGCCCCGGACTCCAGTCAGGCAGGCAGTTTGGGGCATACTGCCCACATTGGTCAGCTGCAATATTAGGGAACCTCTGATCTATTCATGAACTCGTATCTTGTGTCCAAAATATCCAGCTTCTGCGTTGCGAATCTTCGCAATAGCCAGCTATTACGTGCGATTCGCGCCTTGAATCTGAACATTTTGGATCACAATCTACTTCGCTCAGAATAAATCAGAGGTTCCTTAGATTTCGCCCGCGAAAGACCAGGAGTTGAATATGAATCCTTCCGCCGTCGCATTGCTTGGCTTCGCCGCCTGGACCCTGCTGCTGATAATAACCATCGTCTCTATCAGAAGTTATTTCGTCCTCACCGGCCAAAGACAGAGCGCTGCATTCGATCCCGGAGGCGCCGATATATCGCCCTTCTCACAGCGGCTTTGCCGGGCCCACGCAAATTGCTACGAGAACCTGCCGATCTTTGCTGCACTTATCGCTGTTGCGCTGATAACGAGCCGAAACGAGCTGACTGACGGCCTGGCAATGTTCGTTCTTTATGCCCGGCTGGGTCAGTCGATCGTCCACCTCATCTCTACCAGTCCGTGGATGATCAGGATCCGTTTCGCGTTCTACCTGGTGCAGTTGCTTGTGATGGCGATCATGGCCTGGCGTCTGCTCATGATCTGACCCGCCTGGGGAAGCTTTGGTCTATCCTGAGATCACAGCTGGCGCTTACTTTTCCGCTGATTTATTGCGTTGCGCTGGTTTGCGTTTTGTTCGTTTTTCGACAAAATGATGAATGTCGATGTCGGTGCTGGTCTTCATTTCGCCTTCAACGATAGCTCCCTCCGCGATCGCCACGCTGGCGCCGGTCACGGTGCCAAAGACCCGGGCGCTGGGGCGAATCTCGATTTTGCCGCTGGCCACGACGTCGCCGACGATTTCACCGTCTATGATGATATCGGCGGCGCACAGGGTGCCTTCCCAACGGGCGCTCTCAGCGATCGTGACCGGTCCGTCCAGCACCGAATCACCGATCACCGTGCCTAGGATAAGAAAATGTCCGTGCCCCTTGAGCTTGCCATCAATCTCGATGTCCTTGCCGATGATCGTCGCCGGCGTGCCCAGGCTGTCCGCCATGCGTCGCTTGAACGTAATCGCCATTGTGATGTCCGCCTTTGGAATCTGCAATCAGATTTCAACGAAGTCTAACGGGGCCCGCGCACTGCAAGCGGGAACCTCGTCACATGATACCGGTCGTATCTGCAGCGGTATGCGTCGAAGAACGCAACGATCCTGCTGGCATGGGCGTCAGAATGAATCAGAGTTTCCTTAATAGTAGTCCGGGATTCACGTTGGATTGGTCTGACTGGCGTCAGTCATTTTGTTAACATGATCGTTTTTTGATCACGGTTTGGGGGAAGTGCCTTGACAAGATTCACAGGGGCTGGAGCGATCCTGCTCATCGTGGCCGGCTGCGGCCAGTCTACAGACGACAAGACGCCGATTGTTGAGCAGGCGCAGCTGGCTGAGGAAGTTGCCGGGATTGCGGCCGCTGCCAGTCTGGGAATAGATACGGCGAACATGGATCTGTCGGTCAGCCCGGGGGACGACTTCGAGCGTTTCGTCAATGGCATCTGGCTGGATACTTTCGAAATCCCGCCCGAGCGCTCTAGCTGGGGTACGTTTACGGAGCTTGCGGAGCGCAATGATCGACGCCTTCGCGAGGTCATGGATGAATCCATGCTGGCGACCGACGCACCTGACGAATCCGATCTGGCGAGGAGCAGGGACTTTTTCCTCAGCTACATGGATGTCGAACGCAGCGAAGCTCTTGGCCTCGAGCCTCTGGGTGACGACCTCGCACGTATTGACGCCGCGCAAAGCCGCGATGACCTGATACGTCTGTTCGCCCTCAACCTGATGCGCATGAAAAAGAGCCGGACCTCGGTCACCACGGACGGCGCGCCGTTCGATTACGACGTCGATCTCGATCCAAAGGACACGCAGCAATATCGCATCATGTTCCGCCAGGGCGGGCTGGGCCTGCCTGGCAGTGACTACTATCTGAGTGACGACGACAAGTTTCAGCAGAGCCTTGCGGCATACCGTGTGTATGTTGGGCGAATCCTGGAACTGGCGGGTAGCGAGAACGGTAGTACCGATGCCGACACCATCATCGCGCTGGAAACGCGTCTCGCGCGGGCACACTGGAGCGCTGAACAAAACCGCGACCGGGAAGCGCGATATAACAAATTTGACCGTGCCGAACTGGCCGAACTGACGCCCGGGCTGGACTGGGATCTCCTGCTGTCGCAGGCGGATCTGGGAGATGTCGAGGAAGTCATTATCTGGCAACCCGATTTCTACACGGCGTTCGACACCGCCTTTCAGGACACTCCGATTGAAGACTGGAAGACTTACCTGCGATTCAAGCTCATTTCGAGCGTTGCGCAGCAGCTCAGCCAGGACTTCAGACAAGCCCACTTCGAAATGTACGACAAGGCGCTGCGTGGCTCCGAAAAGCCTCGCGAGCGATGGCAGCAGGCCGTCAATGGAGCGAACGAAGTGCTGGCGGAAATCCTGAGCCGGGTCTATCTCGAGCGCTATTTTCCGCCCGAAGCACACGAACGGATGATGGCGATGGTCGAGGACCTGCGTGATTCATTCGGCGAGGCGATCGATGGTCTCGAGTGGATGGCCCCGGAGACCAGACGTGAAGCCCACAAGAAGCTGGCATCTCTCAAGGTCTATGTCGGTTATCCGGAGGCCTGGGACGATTACTCCCAACTGGACATCAGGCCCGACGACCTGGTCGGCAACATGCTGCGCGGGCGGGAGAACATCTATCAGAACCACATTGGCCGGCTAGGTGGCCCGCCTGTCTATGGCAAGTTCGCGCGCGCCACCCAGGAGGTCAACGCCTACTACAGCCCGGAGACCAGCGAGCTGGTTTTTCTCGCCGGCATACTCCAGCCGCCTTTTTTCGATCTGAGTGCAGACGATGCCGTTAACTACGGAGCGATCGGTGGCGTGATCGGACACGAAGTCAGCCACGCCTTCGACGACCAGGGGCGCAAAGTCGACGAGAAGGGCAATCTGCGCGACTGGTGGACGGAAGACGACGCCCGCCAGTACGAGGAACGTGCCACACTACTGGCCGAGCAGTACGATCGCTACGAGCCGTTGCCCGGGTTGCATGTCAACGGCCGGCTGACGCTGGGTGAGAACATTGCCGACCTGGCCGGGCTGACGATGGCCTACAGAGCCTATGAGAAGTCGCTGAATGGCAACGAAGCCGCTGTCATCGACGGCTATACCTGGCAACAGCGCGTGATCATGGGTTGGGCACAGATCTGGCGCGGCAAATATCGAGACGGCCGCCTGCGGGAGATGCTGGTTTCCGATCCTCATTCGCCACCTCGCTATCGGATCAACGGTGTGGTGACGAACATGCCCGAGTTCTACCAGGCCTTCGGCGTCGGTGTGGATGGAAAGAACTACACCCCACCGGATGAGCGGGTCAGGATCTGGTGATCCCCAACCCCGGAAGAATTGAATTGAAAACGGACCGGCGGTCTCATCTCACGCCGCAGACACATTGCACCATACGGAGTAAACGATGCGTTATTACATGACAGTTATTCTGCTGAGCCTCGGGCTCGCGGGCTGCGGACAGGACAGCGCCACAACGACCGATCAGGTGGCCACAACAGAAACCACGATCCAGGAGGAGACAGTCTCCCTGATTTCGGGGATCGATCTCGCCAATTTTGACAAGTCGGAGCGACCGCAGGACGACTTCTTCAGATACGTTAATGGAACCTGGCTGGACACGGTCGAAATACCGGCGGACAGATCAGGGTGGGGTGCGACCTACGAGATTCACGAACGCAACGAAGACCGGCTCAAGACAATTCTTCAAGAGTCCGCCGATGCCGAGGCGGAATCCGGTAGCAATCTCCAGATGATCGGCGATTTTTATGTCAGCTACATGGACAAGGATCGTGCTGACGAACTCGGTGTCGAGCCCTTGCGCGAAGAGCTCGATCTGATCGACAGCGCGACAGGTCGCGATGATGTCATCCGTCTGTTTGGCCGCCATGCGCGCATGAACATCCAGCATCCGTTCAAGTACACGGTCATAAGAGACCTGGGAGACACGACCCGCAATATTGCCGACATCTGGCAGGGCGGTCTTGGTCTGCCGGATCGGGACTACTACCTCGAGGACGATGAGAAGTTTGTCGAGGCGCGTGTCGCCTATGTTGAATATGTCGATACCATGTTGTCACTGGCTGGCTTCGAAGCCGGCGCCGGCGCCTCGATACTCGATTTCGAGACGAAGATGGCGGAAGTGTCGTGGCCGGCGGCGGACCTCCGCGATCTGAACGCGATCTACAACCTGATGGATCGCACGGCAATGGAGGAAATGGCTCCGGCGTTTGACTGGGTCATGTATCTCGAGGCTGCGGGCCTCGGCGATCAGGAAGAGATCATGATGGAGACGCCGAGCTTCTTCAAAGGCTTTGGTGAGCTGGTCGCAGCCAGTGACGTCGAGGTACTGAAGAACTATCTGCGCTTCAAATTGATCGATCATTTTGGTTACAAACTCAGCGATCCATTTTTCCAGACCCGGTTCGATTTCTACAGCCGCAAGCTCAGAGGGCAGGAGGAGCCGCTGGAGCGCTGGCAATATGCTTTGGCTAATGCAAATAGTCTGCTCGGCGACGCGCTTGGGGAGATCTATGTCGAGCGCTATTTTCCGCAGGAGGCGAAGGCCCGAACCGAGGAGATGGTTGCCAACCTCAAGATCGTTATGGAGGAGTCCATCGACGGCCTCACCTGGATGGGCGAGTCCACAAAGCTGGAGGCCAGGAAAAAGCTTGCTGCCCTGCGCGTCTATGTGGGTTACCCGGGACAATGGAAATCCTATAGCGGGCTGGAGATCAGACCCGACGATCTGCTTGGCAACGTGATGCGAGCGGATCGTTTCGATTATGACCGCAGCGTCACACAGTTATCCGAAGCGCCTGTTGATGGCGAGTTCGCCATGTCGACACAGTCGGTCAACGCCTACTATTCTCCGGATGCCGGCGAGCTTGTCTTTCTGGCCGGGTATCTTCAGCCGCCCAATTTCGATCCACAGGCTGACGATGCGACGAACTACGGAGCGTTGGGCTCGACCATTGGTCATGAGATCAGTCATGCGTTCGACGACAAGGGGCGCGCGGTCGACGAGAAAGGCGAGTTGCGCGACTGGTGGACCGAAGATGACGCCGCGAAATTCAAGGCGCAGGCGGAGTTACTGGTGGATCAGTACAACCAGTACGAACCGCTCCCCGGTCTGCACGTCAACGGTGAGCTGACGCTGGGGGAGAACATAGCGGATCTGGCCGGCGTCGCCATCGCCTACCGTGCCTACATTCGCTCCCTGGGTGGCAAGCAGGCTCCCGTTATTGACGGTTTTACCGGCGAGCAGCGTTTTTTCCTGTCGAACGCTCAGTCCAGCCGAGGCAAGTGGCGCGATGGATTGATGCGCGAGATTGTGACCAGCGATTCGCATTCACCGAATGAGTATCGGGTCAACGGCGTCCTCAAGAACCTGCCGGAGTTCTACGCTGCCTTTGACGTCAATGAAGGCGACGAGCTTTACCTTCCGCCGGAGCAGCGCGTCAGCATCTGGTAATCGACAGCAACATTGATCATGGAGAATAGGATGTTCAAATACTTGCCTGCGACGGTTTGTCTGATCGGACTGGCCGCCTGCGGACCAGCGGAGGAATCTGAGCGCCAGGCGCAGGCAACAGACGCTGCAAAAATGCCTCCGGCTGACGAAGGCAGCACGCTGACCTCGGGTGTCTATGTAGACAACATGGATAAGGCGACACGAGCGCAGGACGACTTCTATCGATACATCAACGGTGCCTGGCTCGACAGCTCGGAGATCCCTGCGGACCGCGTCAGGTGGGGCTCGTCCTACGAGATTATCGAACGCAATGAGAATCGCATGCGGGTGATTCTGGATGAGACCGCGGGGGCAGATGCCGAAGCGGGCTCCGACGTGCAGAAGATCCGCGACTATTTCAACGCGTATATGGACGCGGAACGGGCCGATCTCCGCGGTATTTCGGCACTGGCCGAGGCGTTCGCCAGGATCGATACCATAGAAGATCACGATGACGTGCTGGCGCAGTTTGGCTGGTCGATGCAACGCGGTGTCGCCGACCCCTTCGGGTTCTACGTCGATCGGGATAGAGAGGATACCGAGCGCAGTCTTTTCTACCTCTGGCAGGGTGGTCTCGGTCTCCCTGATCGTGATTACTATTTGAAGGACGATGAGAAGTTCGAACAGATTCGTGCCGACTACACGGCCTACGTAAGCCGCATACTTGAGCTATCCGGCATTGACGATCCCGATGCCGCCGCACAGCGCATCATGGATTTCGAGACGCGTATGGCTGAAGTGCAGTGGCCGAAAGAAAAGACACGCGACCGGCTGGCCACCTACAACCTCAAGAATCGCGACGATCTCGCGGCGCTGACGCCTGATTTCAACTGGTCGGTGTACCTGGAAGCCGCAGGACTCGGCGGGGCCGACGAGCTGGTGATCGCTACACCGAGTTTCTTCGAAGCATTTGCGACGATGTTTCCGACCATCAGTGTTGACGACTGGAAGCAGTACCTGAAATATAAACTTGCGAGCTACTACGCCTATCAACTGGGCCAGGACTTCTTTGATGCCCGCTTTGGTTTCTATAGCAAGACACTGAGAGGACAGGAGGAGCCTCGCGAACGTTGGCAGTATGCGTTGTCGCAGATCAACAATCTGCTCGGTGACGCGATGGGTCGTATCTACCTTGAGAAATACTTTCCGGAAGAGGCGAAACAACGTACCGAGGCGATGGTCGGGAATCTGCGCGCAGCCTTTGCCGACTCGATCGACGGCCTGGAGTGGATGAGTCCGGAGACAAAGGCCGGGGCGCACAAGAAGCTTGCCTCACTCCGTGTCTATGTAGGCTATCCGGGTTACTGGCGCGATTACACTGCCCTGGAGATCCGCGCCGATGACATGCTTGGTAACAGCATGCGTGGCGAGGCAAACAAGTATCGTGCGGATGTGGCGAAACTCCAAAGCGGGCCGATCGACGGCGAGTTCTTGCGACCGACACAGACTTTCAATGCCTACTACAGTCCAACTGCGGGTGAGCTCGTTTTCCTGGCCGGTTTTCTGCAACCGCCGATGTTCGATCCCGATGCCGACGATGCGGTCAACTATGGCGCGATCGGACGTGTCATCGGACACGAAATCAGTCATGCCTTCGACGACCAGGGTCGCAAAGTCGATGAGAACGGCGAGAATCGCGACTGGTGGGCACCACAGGATGCCGAAAAATACGAGGCGCTGGCCCAGATCATCGTCGAGCAATACGCTCAGTTCGAGCCTCTCGATGGTATCCACATAAACGGCGAACTCACACTCGGCGAGAACATAGCGGACCTTGCCGGCACCATCGTCGCCTACCGGGCCTACCTGAAGTCGCTGAACGGCAACGAGGCGCCGGTCATCGACGGATTCACCGGCCAGCAACGGTTCTTTATCGGTGCGGCGCAAATCAATCGAAATAAGGCGCGCGAGGGAGCGCTAAGAGAGCAGTTGCTTAGCGATCCACATTCGCCGTCCGAGTATCGCACCACCGGTGTGATGCCGAACATTCCGGAATTTTACGAGGTCTGGGACGTCAGAGAGGGTGATGGCATGTACAAGGCGCCTGAAGACAGGGTTGTCATCTGGTGATCGGTGAGTGCCGATCCCCGCAACCTATCCTTGGTTCCTAATCGGATTCGGGTCGCAGATACCCGTACCACAAAAGTCGAAAAGTTGGAGAGAAATACATGAGTCGGGCAATGAGATCATTTCTTCTGGGCATCACAGCGGCGTTCATGCTGGCAGCTTGTGGCAATAGTAGTAGCGGGGCAGACGGCACTGCGGCCGAAGCAGATGCCGAAGAGGAAAAGGAAACGATCGCCAGTCTCACCGAGAACTCGGTGCGCAAGGATGGTCTGTTCACTTTCTTCAGGGACGAAGAGACCGGATCCGTACACATGCTCATCAGGCCCGATCAGATCGACAAGGAATTCATCTATCTGGCGACCTACCAGAACGGCGTCATCGAGGCGGGTCATGTGCGTGGTCTGTTCGTCGCCAACCGGATCATCAGCCTGAAAAGGCACTTCAACCGGATCGAATTCGTCGGAGAAAATACCAGTTTCTACTATGATCCGAACAACGCGCTGAGTCGGGCGGCAGAAGCCAACGTCAGCCCGGCCGTGCTTGCTGTCGCGGAAATCGCCGCTGATGAAGAAGAGGGCATCCTGATCAATGTGGATGAGATCTTCACAAGCGAGGCCTTGCAACAGGTCAAGCGATCGGCCGACCCGGACGCCAAGCCGGCGGAGACTTTTACACTTGGCACTCTGAGCAAGGAGAAGAGCAAGCTCCTCGATATACGTACCTACCCGCTGAACGTCGATGTGCTGGTCGAGTACGTCTATGACAATGCTGCGCCCGTCGTCCGTGGCGAAAGCGATGTCACTGATGCCCGCGCGGTGAGTGCGAGACTGCAACACACGTTTGTCGAGATGCCTGATAACGATTACGTAGCGCGTCGCGATGATGCACGCATTGGTTTCTTTACGACGCAGGTCACCGACCTGACAAGTGCGGATGTTGCGCCATGGCGGGACGTTATTCACCGCTGGCACCTGGTCAAGAAGGATCCGGGTGCTGCCGTGTCAGAACCGGTAGAGCCGATCCTGTGGTGGATAGAGAACACGACGCCGGTAGAACTCCGGGACACCATCGCGAAGGCGGCCCTGGCCTGGAATCAGGCGTTTGAAAGCGCCGGATTCAAAAACGCAGTCGCCGTCAAGGTGCAACCCGATGACGCCGACTGGGATGCGGGCGACCTGCGCTACAACGTTTTACGCTGGACCTCCTCGCCGCAGCCGCCGTGGGGAGGCTATGGGCCGAGCATGAGAAACCCGCGGACCGGGCAGATCATCGGTTCAGACATCATGCTCGAGTATGTCTACGTCACGAATCGCATACGGCTGGACCAGCTCTTTGGTACCGGCATGATGGGTTCGAACCAGCCCTCCGCCCTGGTTGCAGACGGCTATTTTTGCGATGTCGCGACGCGTCTCCAAAGGAGCAACATTGTGGGCCGTGCCGTGCTTAGATCGAAAGGCGCGAGTCCAGTCGAGGAGAGCCGGCTGGTCGAACAGGCTCTTTATGAACTGGTACTCCATGAAATAGGGCATGCCCTCGGTCTCTATCACAATTTCGCCGGTAGTGGGATGCTCACGCCGGAAGAGATGTATAGCGTGAGTGTGACTGCAGAGCGTGGCCTGACCGGTTCGGTCATGGATTATGCGCCGGTCAACCTGGTGCCGGCCGGTCGCGAGCAAGGCCTCTACTACGCGGAGCGCCCCGGACCCTACGACCACTGGGCGATTGAGTATGGCTATTCCGAGGCGGCTGCGGATCCCGATGAGGAAAACGAGCGACTCGAGATGATTCTCGCCCGGTCGACAGAGCCTGGTCTGGCTTTTGGCAATGATGCCGATGACATGCGCTCTCCGGGCGCCGGCATTGACCCCACGATAATGATCGATGATCAAAGTGGAGACCCGGTGGGGTATGCAGAAGATCGCGTCAGATTGCTTCGGACCGCCACGGCCGGTCTCATTTCACGCTACGCGGAGGACGGCAGTTCCTACCAGGCCTTGTACAACGCCTACCTCATGCTCACCGTGGAGCTCGCCCGACAGGCGGCCACTGCATCCCGGCAGATAGGTGGCGTGCACATAGATCGTTCCGTCCAGGGGCAGCCAGGCGGAACCGTGCCATTCACGGCGGTTGATTCAGGAACGCAACGGCGTGCGATGGATTTTCTTGTGCGCAACATTTTCGCACCGGATGCATACGACGAGCCGAGCGAACTCTACCGGCATTTGCAGATCCAGAGACGCGGCTTCGAATTCATGGGCAAAACCGAGGATCCGAAGGTGCACGCGCGAGCGCTGGCAATCCAGAAAATCGTGCTCGATCAACTCATGAACCCGGTCGTGATGACCCGTGTCACCGACTCCGGGCTCTACGGCAATACCTATCCGTTGGAGGAAGTCGTTCGCGATTTGAGTCGTGCGATTTTTGCTGCGGATATGGACAGCGATGTCAACGCGTTCAGACAGTCACTACAGCTTGAGTATGTCAATCGGCTGATCGCGATTACCGACGCAGCGAATGCCGCGGGCTACGACTATCCAAGCCGCTCGCTGGCGCTTTACAACCTGCAGCAAATCCGGGGGCTGGATGACTGCCAGGGCAGCAGGAGACACAGCGACACGCGCACATACCGCAGCGGTGATTTTTTCAATCGACAAAGCGTTGGAGACCGCCTGACGAGCCAATTCGCGATACGAATTGCTTTCGCCTGCGACGGGCATCGCGCCTTGTGCTACATTTTGAAGGCCCGCAATCCGGTTGATTGCGGGCCTTTGTTTCTTGCATGTTGAGTTGAGGTTTGTCGATGGAAAAGATCTGGCTAAAAAGCTATCCGGAGGGCGTCCCTGAGAATATCGCCATTGGGGATTCCGATACGCTCGTGACGCTAATGGAGGACGCCTTCAGGAAGTTTGCCGACAGGCCGGCGTTTGCCTGCATGGGCAAGACGATCACTTTTGGCGAGCTCGACACCTTGTCGCAGGCATTTGGTGCCTGGCTGCAGGGCCAGGGACTTGAGCCGGGTACACGTATTGCCATCATGCTGCCAAACATCCTTCAGTACCCGATCGCCATGTGTGGCGCCCTTCGCGCCGGTCTCGTGGTGGTCAACGTCAATCCGCTCTATACGGCGAGGGAGCTGAAACACCAGTTGACGGATTCGGGAGCGGAAGCAATGGTGGTCTTGGCCAATTTCGCCAATGTTCTCGATAAGGTGATTGCCGAGACTCAGGTCAGGAAAGTTATCGTGACCGACCTCGGAGATGCGCTGGGATTCCCCAAATCTTTGATCGTCAACACGGTTGTTCGCAGAGTAAAGAAGCTGGTCCCCCCATACCAGGTGCCGGGACACATCCGCTTCAAGGATGCGATGGCCGAGGGTGGTCGGTCAAAGCTGCAGGCAGTCGATCTCGACAGCGACAGCCTGGCTTTTCTCCAGTACACCGGCGGTACAACAGGTCCGTCCAAGGGCGCGATGCTCAGCCACGGCAACATCTACTCGAACATCCTGCAGAATGCCGCCTGGGTGAATGAGTTTGTCGTCGCCGGTAAGGAGATTGTGATCACGGCGTTGCCGCTCTATCACATCTTTGGTCTGGTCTGTAATTGCCTGACGTTTTTCCTTATCGGCGGATTGAATGTACTGATAACAAATCCAAGAGACATGCCGGGATTTGTAAAAGAAATCAAAAAGTGGCCGTTTACTGCGATTTACGGCGTCAACACCTTGTTCAACGCCCTTCTTCAGGAACCCACGTTTGCCGAGGCCGACTTCTCGCATCTCAAGACGGCCGCAGGTGGCGGCATGGCGGTACAGAGTGCCGTCGCCGAAAAATGGAAAAGCGTAACGGGGCATGTCTTGCAGGAAGGCTATGGTCTGACTGAGTGTTCACCGGTCGTCACCATGAATCCCCGCGAACAGAAAGCCGACTACACGGGTAGTTGTGGATTGCCGCTGCCGTCCACGGAGATATCCATCCGTGATGAGGCGGGTCAGGAATTACCCTTTGGTGAACGTGGCGAGCTGTGTATCCGCGGGCCGCAGGTGATGAAGGGATACTGGCAAAGGGAAGAGGCGACCGCCGAGAGTTTCCATGCAGACGGTTTTCTGCTCACCGGCGATATCGCGACGGTGGATGAGGACGGCTATGTCCGGATAGTAGATCGTGCCAAGGACATGGTCCTCGTATCGGGCTTCAACGTCTATCCCTGCGAAATAGAAGATGTCGTCACACGCTGCGACGGGATCCTCGAGGCGGCATGTATCGGCGTGCCCGACGAGAGATCCAATGAAGCCGTAAAGATCTTCGTGGTGCGCGAGCCGGGCAGCGAGGTTTCGAAGGACGAACTGATCGCCTACTGTCGGGAAAATCTGACCGGCTACAAAGTGCCAAGACACGTCGAGTTCCGCGACGAATTACCGAAGTCGAACGTAGGCAAAATCCTGCGGCGCGAGTTGAGGGAGTCTTGAGTCGGCACAGGGATAACAAATTCCATGGTCTGACCCGGATGCACAGAATTTTTCTCGTTGCTTGTATTGTTGCGAGCGGCCTTCTCGCATCCGTTTGCAGCAGCGCCGAATCCGGCCCGCTTCTTGTTCCCCACGAGACTGTCTATAAGGGCAAGGTAGGTGCCGCACCGGTGAGGGCGCGCATGTCGTTAAAGATGTCCGAAGACGGTCGCTGGATCTACCAGTCGAGAGTCGGTACCCGCGGCTGGCTGGCATGGAAAAAAGGCGAAATAAGGGAAACCAGCGAATTTTTTCTGAGCGGCGATGGCGTCGTATCCGCGACCTATCTCAAGAAAGACAGTTTCAGCGACAAGGACAGAGATGTTGAAACACGTTTCGATGCTGGTCAGGTGGTGTCCACCTACAGGGGTGAGGAAATAACTCACCCGGCCGATGGCCCCGTCTACGATCTTCTGAATCTCCGCATCATTCTGATGATTGACCTTGCTCGTGATCTGCTCCCGCGTGACTATCAAATCATCGACGGCAAGGGTCGGCTAAGGATGCTTACCGTGCGCCGGGTTGGCAAAGAAAAAATAAAGACAAAGCAGGGTGAATTCGACGCCGTCAGGCTCGAATACGAAGATGACGACAAGCTATTTCAGCTGTGGATCGCTCCGCAGCTGGGCTATCAGATCGTTCGGATCGATCAATACAAGGAAGGCAAGCTCAAGGCACGTCTGTTGCTGGACAAATACCACAGATCAGGCGATTAGCCCCGCCTATTGTACGAATTCAGCTTGCGGAGACCTTGCTGACCAGTCGGTAGCTGCCGCTGAATTTGGCGCAGGTCTTTCCGTCGGCATTCGATGCACTGACCGAAATATCGAAGGCGTAGTTGCCTCGCGGCGTCTTCCTGGGCGCATCGCGGACGACGGCCGTCGCCAGCAAATCGGTCTTCATCGGCCTCAGGAACGAAATGCTGGAATCCCGAACCACGATATCGCCGCAGAGCCCTAATGATCTTGCCTGCTCCACGCAGAGTTTCCAGCCGGCCAGGACCATCGCGGAATAAACGCTGCCAGCGAACATCGTGCCCTTGTCGTTCCTGTTACCGGACAACGGAACGGAGATGGTGACTCGCTCATCGCTAACCTGTTCCTTTCCAAAACCCAGCGTGTGGAATGGTTCGATTTTCTCCAGTTCCATCTGATCTATTCAACCGGGTAGCTGAATGCCAGCGTACAGCCGGACAAACCGGATTCCGCCTTTGTCAGTTCGCTGTCATCGATCTCCAGTACGGAGATACCCAGCCCATCGAGTTGCATGCATGTTTCACGGCATCCTGATGGGACAAGCACATGTTCACTTAACAGCAAGGTATTCGCGGCATCCGGTTCATCGGCGGCGACGTTGATTATTACCAGTCCTTCAAAGTCGTCAGGGGCTACCCGATCCGGGTTAAGGAGTACGGCCCCGGGCGCCACCTGGCTGACCGCAGCCTTCAGATGTGGGCACCCGCGGACGGTTACGACCCTCACAGTGTAGCCATGCGGCTCGACAATACTCCGCAGCTTCTTGATGCCCGCGCGGTTGGTCCGTTCCGAATGACCGACAAAAAGAGTTTTGTCGATGCGCAGGACATCGCCTCCATCGAGCGTCCCCGGCGATTCCATGTGCGCGAGGGTGCGATAAGGTGTAAGTGCGTTCGCGATCGACTCGACTTCACCCCTGCGCGACTCGGCACCCGGCCGGGTGATGATGGCCAGCTCATCAAGAACGATAGCTGCGTCGTCCACAAATGCCGAACACGGGTAGCCGGCCATGACAGGCAGGCGGATAAGTTGATAACCAAGATTTTCGATGACTCTCTCGTAGGCTGCATGCTGTTCCTGCGCCAGTTCGAGGTCGATGGGCTGCCTTTCCCTGTGGACCAGTTCGCAGCGATTCATCGCTGCACTGATACCCCTTGTGATGGCGAAGTTAGCCATGGCTGGTTCAGGCCAGGAACCCGCCGTCAACCGGCAGACTGGCGCCCGTTATATAGGAGGCAGCATCCGACGCAAGAAATACGATCGCTGGTGCAATCTCCCCGGGCTGTGCCATGCGATTCAGCGGGATCATGGGCAGAAGCATATTGAGCATGCGCTCGCTTTTTGTCAGCGCTTCGGCGAATTTGGTATCGGTAAGGCCGGGAAGCACTGCGTTGACACGGACTTTCCAGGGAGCGCACTCCTTTGCAAAGGCTCTTGTCATGCTGAGAACAGCAGCTTTTGTTATGGAGTAGATTCCCTGGTAGGGGGCCGGCCTGTCACCGTTGATCGAGGACACGTTGACGATCGCTCCGCCCTCGTTATCTTTCATGATCAACGCGGCTCTTCGCGTGGCGTGGAAATAGCCGCGAATATTGACCTCCATCGTTTTGTCTATCATCGACAACGGCGTCTCCGTGATATGACCGAAGTGTGGGTTTGTCGCCGCATTATTGACCAGTACATCCAGGCGTCCGAATTCCGCAGTAACGTAATCAAACATCACGTCGATGGCGTCCGTGTCACCGACATGGCAGGCGATGCTGCTTGCCGCGCCGCCACCTTCCCGGATCGAGGCCGCGACTTCGTCGACTGACTCGATCTTACGACTGGATACTACGACGTGCGCACCACGATCGGCCAGCAGGCGGGCTGTTGCCTCTCCGATACCTCTGCTGGCCCCGGTTACAAGCGCCACCTTCCCATCAAAATCGTTACCGCTCAACTTGCTACTCTCCTATCGGATATCGTCATATCGAAACCTTCCCACATGCCACATCCCAGGCTCGTGCGGACAGGATGGCGCCCATTTGTCCGAAATGGGCGAAACGCTTGTCACCAGTCTCGCCCTTTGCGTAGCGGTAGTAAATCTGTTGTGCGATCACCGTAAGACGGAATAGACCAAAGGCATAGTAGAAATCGAAAGAAACATCCGCCATGCCGGATCGTTGGCAGTAGTACTCCACAATTTCGCGACGACTCATCATTCCGGGCAAATGGGTCGGCATCATCCTCGCTTTCATCAGCAGTGGCGGGTCGTCGGCCTCCACCCAGTATGCCAGCGAACAACCGAGATCCATCAGGGGATCTCCCAGTGTGGCCATCTCCCAGTCGAGTACACCGGTGATACGCAGAGATCCGCTTGAATCGCCGAGTACTACATTGTCGAACTTGAAGTCATTATGGATGATCCCGACCTGCGAGCCGTCGGCGGGCATGTTTTCCGCCAACCAGTTCATCAGCTGCTCGTTTTCCGGCACGTCCGCGGTGCGTGCATTGCGATATCGCTTGTTCCAGCCGAGTACCTGGCGCTCCACATAGCCATCCGGTTTGCCGAACCCGGCCAGTCCGGCAGCCTCGTAATCGACAGCATGCAACTCGAGGTGGACATCGAGCAGGTTTTCACACAGCGATCGTGCCTCGGCCGGCGACAGGTGCATGTCTTCTGGCAGATCCTTTCTGATGATTGTGCCGTGGAGTCTTTCCATGACAAAGAATGGCTCGCCGAGAACGGCGCTGTCAGGGCAATAGGCCAGGGGCTTTGGGCAATAGGGGAAGACCGGGTACAAACGGCTGAGAACGTGATATTCGCGACCCATGTCGTGGGCCGACTTCGCCTTGGTGCCGAAGGGCGGGCGTCGCAGAACGAGTTCCGTGTCACCCACCATCACAAGATATGTGAGATTGGATGCCCCACCCGGCACCCGTTCCACGCTGATCTTGCCGCTTAGGTCGGGCAAGGCCTCTGCGAGGTATGCCCCGATCGTGCCGGCATCCGGTTCTGCGTCTGCTGCCGTCTTGTGCGACTCGTTATTCAAGGGCAGGACACTAACGGAATGTGATGAGGTCGCGGTCGGCCATCATCTCCAGGTGTGTGATGTTGTTGTAGCCGAGCATCAGGGCATCGCTCAATCGCCCTTCACCCGGGCAATACAGCTGTGTTACCGATGCATTGTAAATGCTGAGCGTGACGCCGAGCGTTCTCTTGTGTGACAAGCCCAAGACGCTGCGCAGCAATGCGGTGATCGCACCGCCCGATGTGATAACACCGATCCGCGCGCGGGCTCCGTTAGCGTGCAACAAGTCATCGATACCCCTGCCCACCCTTTTGCAGAATTCGATCCATGTTTCCACCGGGGGACCTTCATGGGGCGTATTCTCCATCCAGGACTGCAGGACGAAGCGCAATGCGCGCTCCAGCTGTCGATTGTCGGCGAGCAGATCGGTGATCGTTTTTGGGGTATCCCCGTTGGCGGCCTTGAAAAAAGAAGGCAAATAGGCCCGGAAGAGCGCCTCGTGATCGTACTCGGCGAATTCGGGGCGGGTATGTAGCGGTGGCGGGCTTTCTCCCATCGAATCCCGGATAAGCTCGGCTGTATGGTCATGACGTTTCATCCCGCCGGAGCACAGGGCATTGAGTCTTGGCGCTACACGCTGGAAGTGCCGCCCGAGGATATGTGACTGGCGCTCACCTACAGGCGACAGGCGATCGTAGTCCTTGTCCCCAAAGGAGGCCTGTCCATGACGTATGAGATAGATAACAGCCATCAAGATTTCTCTGGCGGGCGGGCACGCCGGGTAACGATCCAAAGGCAGGTTCACGAATAGAACAGAGGCTCTCTGGGGTGTCAACCGCGTCGACAGACCTTGCAGGGTACGTTGAATAGTGCATTATCTGCGGTTTCTGTTGCAGTGTGTCAGATATGGGTAGCAAAAATCGCAAGCGGGTCTTTATTACCGGAGGGGCCAGTGGGCTTGGCCTCGCCCTGGCATTGCGGTTTGGGCGCGAAGGATGGCGCGTCGCGATTGGAGATATCAACGACGAGCGGCTTGAGGAGGCGTGCTCGCGCATCGAAGGTGCCGGCGGTCAGTCTCTTGCCATTCAATGTGACATCACGTCCGACGCAGATGTCCGGAAGGCGGCGGACCTGGTCGGGCAGAAGTGGGGCGGGCTGGACGTGTTGGTCAACAATGCGGGTGTGGCATCGGCGGGTACCTTGTTGGACACCAGCATGGACGACTGGCGCTGGATGATCGATATCAACCTTCTTGGCGCCATCCGGGTCAGCCGGGCGTTTCTGCCGATGATGCAGGAGAATTCCTCGGGTCATGTAATCAACGTGGCTTCCGCAGCCGGGATCGTTCAGTCACCGGGCATGGCGAGCTATAACGTCGCCAAGGCCGGCATGATCGCGTTATCGGAGACGATGAAAAATGAGCTAAAGCCTTCCAACATCAGTGTCACCGTCGTTTGCCCGTCTTTCTTCGTCACCAACTTACTGGAGTCGTTCAAGGAGCCTGGATCGGGGGCCAGGGATGTCGCCAATCGATTGATGGATCGATCCAGGCTGACGGCTGACGATATCGCCGAGGCGACCTGGCGGGGTATGAAAAACAAAGAGTTTTTTGTCTTTGGTCACACCGAGGCAAGGGTGGCCTATCACTTCAAGCGTCTGTTTCCGGATATGTTCTCACTAAGCACATACAAGGCGGCGGAGCGAATGTTTAGCGCAATGACGCCGCCAGGATCAGGGAAAGCCGATGAAGACTGACCGGAGTGGTGCCTGGCTGATCTATGGGGCCAACGGATATACAGGCGAGCTGATAGCGCGGGAGGCAAAGAAGCGGGGCATGACGCCGATTCTTGCCGGCCGCTCAGAGCAATCGATTGCTGCGCTGGCCGGCGAACTCGGTCTGGAGCACAGGGTCTTTGGTCTGGAGCATGCATCGGGTCTGCGGCACGGCCTGGCAGAAGTCGATCTTGTATTGCATTGCGCGGGCCCGTTTTCGGCCACGGCCGGGCCGATGATGAGAGCCTGTCTTCTTACACGGACCCATTATCTCGATATTACCGGTGAGATCGCCGTTTTCGAGCGGGCTATCGCGCATGACCAGGAAGCCAGGGCAGCCGGGGTTGTGGTTTGTCCCGGTGTCGGATTCGATGTTGTCCCGACTGACTGCGTCGCTGCGACATTGAAGGAGGCGCTCCCGGCTGCGATCCGGCTTACGCTTGGCTACGATTCCACCTCCGGACTCAGTCCGGGCACGGCAAAGACCGTCGTCGAAGGCTTACCGCAAGGTGGATCTATCAGGCGCGACGGGATCATCACCAAGGTGCCTCTGGCTCACAAGACGCGGCGTATCAATTTTGGCAATGGCGAGAAGCTGGCGATGACGATCCGCTGGGGCGACGTCGCGACCGCCTTTCGCTCGACCGGCATACCGAACATCGAAGTCTACGTGCCAGCCTCGCCGCGCCTGGTGTCCAGGCTCAGGAAGATCAACCTGGTTCGATCGCTGTTGGGGATCGGCATGGTCCAGTCATTCATCAAGAGGCGTATCGAGAAGACCGTCACGGGACCAAACGCCGAGCAGCGCGGCAATGCTCACATGTACGTGTGGGGTGAGGTCGAGACGCTCACGGGAGAAAGACGGACGGCCCGGATCAGGACAGCCAACGGCTACGAAGTCACCGTAACGGCCTCACTCGGTATTACCGATATCCTGCTGGCGGGAACCGAACTGGCCGGCTATGCCACACCATCGATGATTGCCGGCAAGGATTTTGTAAAAACCTTGCCCGGATCGAGCGAGATGACGATCGAGTGACTGCGGCAATACACATCAACGGTGACGGAGACCTCGAACCTTTCAATCCGCCAAGAATGCTGGCCGGTCCACACCGCCAGTCGGTGGCAACCCGGCTGCCGTTGCTGCGTCCGTTAGCGGAGAGGCGCGCCGCAGCGCTGGTTGCGAGTTCGACGGATGTGATTCTCGATTGCGGCGATGGCGTGCGTCTGCATGGCCTCTACGCGCAGGGGATCAACAGTGACAATAGCCGTCTTGCGGTCCTTATTCACGGCTGGGAAGGCAGCTCGGAATCCCTCTACGTTTTGTCAGCCGGCAGCCGTCTGCAACGTATGGGCTATGATGTTTTTCGGCTCAATCTTCGGGATCACGGGCAAAGCCATCATCTGAACAAGGAACTGTTCCACTCGAATCGGATACAGGAAGTCGTCGGCGCCGTAAAGCGCATCCAGGAGATCTATCGTCCCGAACACTATTTTCTTGGCGGTTTTTCTCTTGGCGGCAACTTCTCATTGCGTGTCGCGATCCGGGCGCCTGGGGCCGGGATCAATCTCAGGAAAATCGTCGCCGTCTGCCCGGTACTCGAACCCGCCCACACGATAGACGCGCTGGAAACCGGCTGGTTCGGGTTCAGACACTACTTCGTAAGGAAGTGGAAAAAATCACTCCTTGCAAAAGAGGCCTGCTTCCCCGACCGCTTTGATTTCAGCGGCCTGGAAGATCTGAAAACGCTGACCGAGATGACCGAGGCCTTCGTCGAGGAACATGCCGGTTACCCGGACATGCAGACCTACCTGAAAGGCTATGCGATTACCGATGAGGTCATGGCTGACCTTCAGGTATCCAGCCATATTATTCTTGCGGCCGATGATCCCGTGATCCCGGTCGCCGATCTGCGCCGTCTCGCACGATCGCCAGCCCTCGACATCACCCTGACCGCACACGGCGGGCATTGTGGTTTTGTCGAAGACTACACGCTGAACAACTGGGTTGACCGACAGATCGGTTATCTCTTCGAGAGAGTCATAGAGAGGTGAGCGAAGACTCGATGCTACCCAAGGCGCCAGCGGACTGGCTGGCCCTGGCCGCGGCCATATTGTTTGCGACGCTCAGTTTCTCTCTTCTCTTAAATTCTGAGACCGCGGTACTGAAGCTGGCGGTGCTCGGTTGGCCGACATGGCTGGCATTCGCCACCGGCGTGATCCAGCTTGCCGGTGCGCTCTCACTCCTGGTGGTGCGCCTGCGAACCCCTGCCGCCCTTTTGCTGGCGGCGTTGGGTTGCGGCCAGCTGATCTCGAATTTCCTCTACCGGGATTTTCAGGCTCTCTCCGAGAGCGCCCTGCAAATCACGCTCCTGGTCCTGATTCTCGTTCTGGAAAACCGACGCCGTGAGGGCTCGGGCAAGGGCGGCAATCAGGATTCGGCGAGCGGGTAAATCAGCCTTTACCTGTTTGAGTTTTCGGGAAGAACCTCAGCAAGAGCAAAGGCCGACATCAAATCCAGACGTCATTTTCCGCCGTCAACTCTCCGCCTGCCCGGCCGGTGTTGACAACGCCTCGCGGCTCGATCAGGAGTACCCGGCACTCTTTTTCGGCGACGGGCTTGTGTTCCACACCTTTGGGCACCACGAACATCTCGCCCGCACAAAGGGTGACCTTTCCATCCCGAAACTCGATAACCATCTCGCCGTCGATCACCACGAACGCCTCGTCAGTATCAGGATGATCGTGCCAGACGAATTCTCCTTCCAGCCTGGCCAGCTTGAACTGATAGTCGTTCACCTCTGCGATGATACGTGGCGACCATTGCTCGCTGAATGCAGAAAATTTTTCCTTGAGGTTGATGGGGGAATATTCCATTTCGTCAGGACTCTCCACTGAACTCCACGTTGGCGGTTGGCGTCTCATTTACCGTCAGAGTAAAAATATCGGGTCGGGAATAGTGACCGTCGGTATCCAGCGTCATTAGCTGTTCCCCGACCATCGCGAGGTCAAGCTTGGCGTAAACGGTGTCGGCGGTGTCGCAAAGCGGCTCGGCGACCCACGCGCCGTCCGGCCCCACGACTCCGCTGCCGGCCCGCATAAGCATCCGGTCATTCCCCCCGGCGATGGATTGAAGAATCTCTTCCGCATGGGGGTAGCTGTTTGCGACTGAGGCGAAGCCCTCCAGGATGTCACCACGGGTCAGCAAGGATCCGGAGGCGAGAACGAAACAACGGCCCTCGAAGGCATAATGTCGGCAGGCCACCTGGTGCATATCCTTGACCCAGGGCCACTGGGCAACATGCACGGTCTCATGTCGTGCGTGCATCGCGGCGCGGGCCAGCGGCATCCAGTGTTCCCAGCACACCAGGCCACCCAGGCGCCCCCATGGGCGGCTTACGACCGGTAGCGTGCTGCCGTCGCCCCTTCCCCACACCAGTCGCTCGGTATAGGTGGGCACCAGCTTGCGGTGAAGATCCATCTGACGACCGGAATCAGTGATAAACAACATCGTGTTGTACAAAGAATTGCCGCCCCGCTCGTTGATACCCAGTACGACATCGGTCCCTGCTTCGCCGGCGGCAGCACGGAGTGTGTCGATCTCCGCGCCGTGCACAGTCGGGCTGTTGTCCAGCAGACAACGGAACAAATCTTTCGCCGGTGGGTGGTCCCACAGCGCCGCACCCGGAGCCTCGTCCATCCAGACCGGGTAACCTGGCAGCCATGTTTCCGGAAACACCACCAGTTGGGCACCGTCATCGGCGCACTGTCGCAACAAATGACAGGCGCGGTCGACACTGGCCGCCAGGTTGAGAAACACGGGTGGCTTTTTGATCAGCGCTACGGATAACGTGTCCATGCCGCTACATTTTCCCGGTGGGGGCCACCCCGGCCTCGCTTTCCGATTGCCCGCCGAATTGCAGCGCCGCGAGCCGCGCATAGATGCCTTCGGTGGCGAGTAGCTGTTCGTGGGTGCCGCTGGCGACGACCTGCCCGCCATCCAGTACGACAATGCGGTCCGCCTTGACGACGGTCGCCAATCGGTGGGCGATGATCAGTGTGGTTCGGTTTTTCATCAGGCTGTCCAGTGCGTTCTGGACCTTGCGCTCGCTCTCCGCATCCAGTGCGCTGGTCGCCTCGTCCAGCAACAGGACCGGCGGATTCTTCAGGATGGCGCGGGCAATCGCGATTCTTTGTCTCTGACCGCCCGACAGCCGAACGCCGCGCTCTCCGAGGTGGGCATCATAGCCATCCGGCAGCGGGGCGATGAATTCGTCAGCCACGGCGGCCTTTGCCGCCTCGATCACGTCCTCGTCGCTGGCATCCAGGCGGCCGTAGCGTATGTTCTCCATGGCGGTGGCGGAAAAGATGACAGTTTCCTGCGGCACGATGCCGATCCGACGCCTCACATCTGCCAGTCGGGCATTCGCGATATCGGTGCCGTCCAGCAAGATTCTGCCTGAGGCCGGATCGTAGAAACGCAGCAGCAGGCTGAAGACGGTCGTCTTGCCGGCGCCGGATGGCCCGACCAGCGCCACGGTCTCCCCTGGCGCGACTTCAAAACTGACGTCGTAGAGAACCGCTTCGTCCGGTCGCGATGGATAGAAGAAGGTTGCGTTCTCCAGAACAAGTCGGCCGCCATGGTCTGCGATGTCAGTCGGGTGCCCGGAGTCCTTCACTTCCGGCTCCTCCGCCAGCAGTTCCATGATTCTTTCCATGGCGCCCGCCGCCCTCTGGATTTCGCCCCAGACCTCGCTGAGGGAGGCGAAGGCCCCTGCCGTCAGGATCGCGTAGATGACGAATTGACCGAGCTGCCCGCCGCTGACATTGCCCGTCGCCACTGATCGTGCGCCCAGCCACATGATGGCGACGATAGACCCGAACACGAACAGAATGATGACGGCTGTCAGCAGAGCACGGGCGCGGATACGTCGCAAAGCAACGCTAAAGGAGGCTTCGACAGCCCTGCGGAAGCGCGCGGCCTCCCAGGCCTCACGCACGAAGGCCTGTACTATCTGCATGGCGTTGATCACTTCGCCGGCAATGGCGCTGGTGTCCGCCACCCGGTCCTGGCTGAGGCGGGACAGACGCCGCACGCGTCGTCCGAACAGGATCATCGGCACCAGCACTGCGATGATCACGCCGACCATGAGACCTGTCAGCTTCGGGCTGGTGACGATCAACATGGTCAGCCCGCCTACCAGCAGGAAGGCGTTGCGCAACGCGACCGAGGCGCCCGACCCGATGACCGACTGAAGGACTGCGGTATCGGAGGTCAGACGGGACAGCACTTCCCCGGTCCTCGTTGTTTCGTAGAATGTCGGGCCGAGCAATACCATGCGGTCGAAAACATCGCCGCGGATGTCGGCCACAATCCGCTCGCCCAGCCAGGTCACGAAGTAGTAGCGCATGGCAGTGGCCAGCGCCAGCACGATCGCAACCGCCATCAGGAAGATGAAATATTGATTGACGTCGGAAACCGTCGGCGCCGTGAAGTTCAGGTGGACCAGGTATCGAATCGCTACCGGCAGAGTGAGCGTGGCGCAGGCGGCAATCGTCAGCGCGACCAGGGCCGACGCCAGTTGCCTCTTGTACGGTTTCAGATAGGGCAGCAGCCCCTTCAGCGGACGGGGGTCTTTCTTGCCGGGGCGCTCGGCAAGTTCTTTTGGAATGGAAGGTCGGGCCATAGTGAGTGCGTCGGTTCGGGCAGCAGCGAATTATACGGGATCGCGGGTCGGTGCCCGGGGCATCAATTCTTTCCAGCGTTCATATCTCTCCCCCAGTGGGTCATCGGCCTGCGGCTCGAATATGTCGGGCGGCGCCTGCATCGACCAGGGTGACTCGAGATCTGCAAGCAGCCAGGCCAGCCCTTGCGCGGTTGCCTCTGAAATACGATGCCGGATGACAGGAAGCCCGGACAGGCTCGCCAGCTTGCGGCAAAACCCGTCTCCTTTGCTGACACCACCGCTCACGATGATTCGCTGCGGGGCGGACGCATGGCCCGCAAACGCTTCCAGATTCGTCTGCAGCATAAAGACGATACTCTCGAGGACCGCGATCAATCGCTCGACGGGACCGCCATCGCCGACATAGCGGGATTCGAAGTCCGGCATCCACCAGGGCGAACCGAGTCCCGAATGGCCGTTCAGAAATGCCGGTATTGCAGACAAATCACGGTCCGGCGTCTCCAGCATGGATTGCCAGTTGTCTATCGTGAGTCTGCGGGCCTCGGACTCCAGGGCGCTTCCCGCACCGTTGACCGTGCCCTCCAGCGCGAAGCTCAGGCCGGATTCGTTGCCGCCGACAACGCTGGTCAATACGCCACGGGAAGCGTTAGGCCAGTTGGCAGGCTGTAGCACGAAGGCGCCAGTACCTGCATTTACGATGACGTCGCCCCTGGCGGGTCTTCCCCGACTATGGATTGCGGCCGCCTGATCGCCCGTGCAACGGAGCAGCGGGATGTGCGCCGTGTTCAGAAAACCGAAGTGTGTGTCCTCGGGTACGCTCGGTGGCAATGGCGCGAGCGGCACCCCAAACATACTGGCAAGCTCCCTGGACCAGCACCGGCGCGCAGGCTCCCACAATAGCGTCCGCGATGCGTTGACCGGATCCGCCGCCAGCGTATTTTCCCGCGTCAGGCGGAAGACAAGAAAGCTCGCCAGCGGGCCCCACGCCAGCCGGTCTGATTCAAAGGCGCTTTTAACGGCAGGGATATTGTCGATACACCATCTCAACTTACTCGCACCGTAATGCGCGGAGGGCCGTAGCCCGGTGATGCCGTGTAACCAGTTTTCGTCCAGATCGAGTGCGGCGAGACCGGAGGCATTGCGTGTATCCCGCCACGAAATTACGGGGCTGAGCGCCTGTCCTGTTTCACGATCCCAGCAGGCGATGCTCGATCTCTGCGTTGCGAGGCCCGCCCCCAGGCAGGTTTGACCCTTCAATTTCTTCGCGACGACAATGGCTGATCGCACCAGGGAATCGACCACCGCCCCGGGATTCTGCTCGACCCTGTCTGGCGCCGGATTTTGCGTATCCACCTCGATCGTGGCCTGCGCCAGGCGGCGGCCCTCGCCATCAAAGGCGATTGCGCGACCCGCATGACCGCCCTGATCGAGAGCCAGGTAGTAGCCGCTCACCGGGGGAGCCTCTGATTCATGCTGAGCACAAGGTACGAGTTCATAAATAGATCAGAGGTTCCTTCAGATTTGTAGTGCCCTTTGGTGCGAGGCGCAAGATACG
>PVMK01125506.1_pt1 | contig 38924 bp, 41 predicted proteins | sample 1853481 | NCBI WGS metagenome assembly PVMK01 (sample SAMN08533507, study PRJNA380276) | Marine sediment metagenome, whole genome shotgun sequencing project.
CCTGGCAGCAAGCGGATAGTGTCCTGAAATTTCTTCCACAGCAGTTTATTCACGGTGACATGAATCCTGAAAATATACTGGTTGAAGATGACCGGGTGACCGGCCTGGTGGATTTCGGGGACAGCTGCATTAATCCTGCGATATGCGACCTCTCCATTTGCCTGACCTACATGATATTGGATCGGGAAAATCCTCTTGAAACTGCACACCTGGTGACCCGGGCTTACCAGGCCATCCGGCCTCTGACAAAAGCGGAAGTCATGGTTATATACCCCTTGATTTGCGGAAGGCTGGCGACATCAATCGCTGTTTCCGCGTCACGCCGCATTATTGATGCCACCAATCCGAACTGGTTTGGTGGCGAGGATTCGGCGTGGAGATTATTGCGGATACTGAGGGATATCAAATCAAGCGAGTTTTCCGGTATTTTGCTTGAAAACATTAAGGGCTAAATAAAAAGGGCGTCTGGGCGCCCTTTTTTGAATCAAAATCCCACTGAGTGCGAGCCGAAGGCGAACCGCCGGTTAAGCTGAGCGAAGCGAGACTTCTTAATTGTCGTGTTGCGGCTGATGATCCTTCTCTAGTTGCTGCTGTACAGAATGCGGGACAGGGTCATAATGGCTGAATTCCATTGTGAAGCTACCCTGGCCCTGGCTCATACTCTTCAGTTCGGTGTGGTAATCGCTGAGTGAGCTGAGCGGCATGTCGGCTGTCACGGTTACCTGTCCGCCTGCGAGTGACTCGGTGCCACTGATCCGGGCTCGCCTGCTGGCGAGATTGCCAGTCACGTCGCCCATGACATCACCCGGAACGGTTACATCCACGCTGACAATTGGCTCCAGGATTTGCGGGCCGGCATTATGAATGGCGTCGAGAAAGGCATTCCTGCCGGCAATTACGAAGGCGATTTCCTTGGAGTCTACCGGGTGGAATTTGCCGTCATAAACAGTCACTTCGACATCTTGTAACTGGTATCCGGCTATGGCACCCTCGGTTATAATCTGGCGGATGCCTTTTTCAACCGCCGGTATCAGGTTGGTCGGAATCGAGCCACCCACTACCTTGTTGACGAATTGAAAGCCTTCACCCCTGCCAAGAGGTCTCAGGCGCAGGAAAACCTCGCCAAACTGGCCGGCGCCGCCGGTCTGTTTCTTATGTCGGTAATGGCCCTCTGCAGGCCGGGTTACGGTCTCCCGGTAGGCGATACGTGGTGGGCGCGTACTCACTTCTACGTGGTAGCGGCTGCTCATTCGTTGCAGCATGACGCGCATATGAAGTTCGCCCAGGCCACGGATCACGGTTTCGTTCATTTCCTGATTGTGCTCGACAACGAAACAGGGGTCTTCCTCGGTGAGTTTGTGGATAGACTGGGCCAGTTTCTGCTCCTGGCCCCGGCTGCTGGGCTCAACGGCCAGGCCGTACATGGGCTGGGGAAAACCCAGGGGCTTGAGGTGAAAATTATCCTCTTCGTGAGAGTCATGCAGAATGGCGTCGTAATAAATCTCATCGACTTTGGCTACGGCACAAATATCCCCCGGGATGCCGGCATCGACTTCCTCATGTTTTGCACCCTGCAGCTTGAATAAATGGCCGACTTTAAACGGTTTACGTGCGTCGCCGATAAAGAGTTGCGTATCGGGCCGGACCGTGCCCTGGTAAATCCGGAATATGCTCAGTTTGCCAACAAATGGGTCGTTGGTAATCTTGAACACATGGGCGATGACGTGGCCGTTGGGGTCCGGTTGTATCGATACCTCTTCAGCCTCATCAATTTCGCCTTTCAGAATCATTGGCGGATTTCCCTCGGTCGGATTGGGTAGCAGCCGCTTGCAAAATTTGAGAAACTCGCCCAGGCCCGCACCGTTGGTTGCGGATGTGAAGCATATCGGAACCAGGTGGCCTTCACGCAGGGCTTGCTCGAAGGCATTGTGAAGTTCGTCCCGGCTCAGCTCTTCGCCTTCCAGGTACTTCTCCATCAGATCCTCGTTCACTTCGACCACCTGGTCGATGATGGCCTCATGCGCTTCGGCCAGTGAGAAGATATCGGTATCTCCCTCGGTGCCAAAGAAGCAGTCCTTGACCGTAGTCAAGTTGTTCGCCGGCAGGTTAACCGGCAAGCACTCAGGACCGAATTCTTCACGGATGTTCTTGACCAGTTTTGTCAGGTTAGTGCCTTCCTGGTCTATCTTGTTGATTACGATGATTCTGCAAAGGCGTCTGCGCTTCGCGCGGCGCATGAGCCGGCGCGTGGAAAGCTCAATACCATTGTGGGCATTGATGACCAGCGCCGTGGTCTCCGTTGCGGTCATGCCGGTCAGGGTCGGGCCCCGGAAATCCGGAAACCCCGGTGTGTCGATCATGTTGACATGAACGCCGTCGAAATCCAGGCTCGCCAAGGCGGAATCCAGGGAGCTCTGGAACTCTTTTTCAAGAGGGTCGTGATCGGTAGTGGTTGTGCCGCGTTCGACGGTTCCCGCTTCACCTATTTTCCCAGACTTCACGAGAAGAGCTTCTACCAGTGTCGTTTTACCTGCGCCGGAGTGACCGACCAGGGTGATGTTGCGGATGTCTTCAGTGCGATATTTCGGCATTCGGTATTCCTGATTCCATAGTGTGGGACGGTCATCCTAGTACAGATTTAACGGATGCGCCAAATTCCGGGCTGTTATGTTGGCTGTACCGCCGTTCAGCGGCGATTCAGGCAATATACGTTAGTCTGATCCTATAATGTCTGGATCGAGCGCCATGGTAGGCAATAATTTCTCTGGTGGTCCTGATATTTGTCAACCTAAATTGGCTGAGTTTTTTTCGAACTTAATTGAACTCCCGCCCCAGGTTTAATGTCATAGGTAACAGTTATAGATTAATTCATTACACACTCCTCAAGGGTAGTCATTATTTTCTGCACGACACCCTCCTTCTCGGCGCCGATCTCGGCGCCGTTTTTTTTTGCAAATCAGGCAAAGTCAGGGCGCAGTCCGGAAAAGGCAGAGGATTGACGGGGCTGTGGCTGTACACTCCAGACTGATTTAGGTAACGTTTCCTCAATTTAATTATTCTTGGGCAATGGGGCGTCTCAATCGTGGCTGACAAATGGATTGTGCTCAAATTCGGTGGTACCAGCGTGGCTGGCCGGCCGCAATGGGAAGTGATTGCATCGTTGGCGAAAGCAAGACAATCAGAAGGCCTTCAGGTGTTGCTGGTATGTTCCGCTGTGGCTGGTATGACCAACCTGCTGAATGAGCTGGCTTACGAACCAGAGTCAACAAGCCGGCCTGAGGAGCTACTGGATATTCACCGCAAGCTTGGCCATGAGCTGGGAGTGGATGAGCAAGACTGGCTTTCTGAGTCCCGGCACCGGCTCCAGGGTTGCCTTCAAAACCTGTTGCATGAACCCGGACCGCAGTTTCGCGCTGCGCTGCTTGCCATGGGCGAGTGGATGAGTACAAGAATAGGCTGCTGTTTTCTCAAAAAAAATCTGGATGCGGCCTGGGTCGATGTTCGCGAGGCCCTGGAAGTTTTCGACGAGAAGAACCTTTCCCCGGCTCGCCGCTGGCTTTCCGCACCAGCCAGGGCAAGCGAAACCCCGGGTCTGGCTGCTCGCTGGTCGGCGCTCGGCCCGGTCGTGATCACCCAGGGCTTCGTCGCCGGGACGAAAGAAGGTGATACCGCATTGCTGGGCCGCGGTGGCTCCGATACATCGGCTGCGCTTCTGGCCGGGCGTCTATCGGCAGAGCGGCTTGAAATCTGGACGGACGTTCCTGGTTTGTTCAGCGCCGATCCCAGCCTCATCAGCGATGCGCGCTTGCTCACCGAAGTAGATTACGCAGAAGCTCTGGAAATGGCCGCCAGCGGCGCGAAGGTAGTGCACCCCAATTCCATCCGCGCTGCCGCGGCGACTGAAACTCCGGTAGTGATTCGTGATGTGAATCGCCGCAGCGTGGCGGGCACACGCATTGGGCGAAGGGCTTCAAATGAAACAGGTATTAAAGCGGTGACCTGCCAGGAACAGATGGCGGTTATTCTGCTGCAAAACCTGGATGCGTGGTTCCAGGTTGGATTCCTGGCCGAAGTTTTTGAAATTTTTCGTCAACGGGGAATTTCCATTGACCTGGTCGCGACATCAGAGACTACCACCACGGTTGCGATTAATTGTCGAACCAATCATATTGGCAAAGCAGAACTTCATGCCCTGGTTGGGGACCTGGGCGCCAGGTTCAAGGTGAAGCTGTTTTGTGATTGCGTTTGTATCAACCTTGTCGGTCGCGGAGCCCGCACAGCGTTGTCCCGGCTACAGGAAGTCATGCGGTACTTCGAACAGAACCCTCTTCTGATGGTGTCACAGTCTGCCAACGACCTCTGTTTAAGCTTACTGGTCAATAGCGGTGAGCATGAGTCATTATTAAGGAGCGCACACCAGGCGCTGATCCCGGCGGGCGACAGGCAGCCGGGTTCCGTGTTTGGCGCCAGTTGGAAGCAGATTAAGCCGATCGCGAACTGAAACGTTAAATGATGAATGAAATCTTGAGCCAGGCTATTCCCGACCCCAGGCAAGCAGATTGCTTCCATTTTCTGGCCTGCAATTATGATCCGGAGGAGGGAGTGGCTCGCCTTGGCTATTGTTTCGACGATGGCCCGGAATTGATCGAACGGATTACCTTTCCGAATGCGCCGTGGCCACCGGAAGCTTCGCGCCAGGCTTGCTTTCAGCGCGCACTTGAAATCCTGCACCTGGTCGCCGGAGTCAGCTACTACAAGTCCGGTGCCAGCCCTTGCATGCAGGTTCAGAGCGCCCGCTCGGTGAAGGGAATCTCCTCTTTCCTGACTGAACTCTATGTCAAAGGGCTCGCAGAATTGGGCTATGTAAATAAGCTTGATATAGCAGCAAGGGTCAATTTTCCACTGCTGGAGGACAACGGAGAAAATGGTCAGGGAACGGCCCGCCCCTTGATTCTGCCGGAGCGGGCCCTGGTTGCCATGGGAGGGGGTAAAGACAGCCTGGTCGGGTTGGATCTGATGCAAAAAGCCGGGATTGAAGTAATGCCGGTCTGCATTGGCGGGTCCGTTTTGATAAAGGAAACCGTTAGTGCAGCGGGCCTGCCCTTGATCCGGATCGGGCGGCAACTGGCGCCTGAACTTGCAAAGATGAACCGGGCAGGAGCATGGAATGGGCACGTGCCGGTAACGGCTATTAATTCAGCCATATTATTATGCGCTTCCATCCTGTACGGATTCCGCTATATCGTTTTTTCAAATGAGCGCTCTGCCGACGAAGCGACCCTGGTTACTGCCGAAGGAATCGAAGTAAACCACCAATACAGCAAGAGCTCCGGGTTCGAGAAGGCGTTTCGCAATGTGATTGCCTCGCAGGTTAGTCCCGATATCGATTATTTCTCTGTCCTCAGGCAGCGCTCTGAGCTTGGAATCGTCAGGTATTTCAGCGACATGAAGAAGTTCCACGCGGTGTACTCGAGTTGCAACCGGAATTTTCACCAGGATGGGCCGCGGATAGAAAATCGCTGGTGTCTCAATTGCCCCAAGTGCCGCTTTTCAGCACTCAGTCTCGCTTTATTCCTCACCCCGGAGGAAGTGGTTTCAATTCAGGGGGGGGGACTTGCTGAACGATCCGGCACAACAAGAAGGCTTTCGGGAGTTGTGCGGGCTGGGGCGGGGTAAGCCCTTCGAATGTGTGGGCGAGATGGGCGAAAGCAGGTCGGCCCTCGTTGCGCTGGGAGACATGCCCGAATGGAGTGAACATGCCATTGTCCGTGCGCTGTTACCCGGGTTGAGCGCTGTGGATATTCCATCCCTGGAGGCATTGCTGGCGTCTTCAGGCCAGCACTTCATCCCCGCGGCTCTGTTTGAACTCATGGGGCAGGCAGGCAGGGCCGATGGCGGCAGTTGAGTTTGATTCAGGCCGGGTCGCAATTCTGGGCATTGGCCGGGAAGGCCAGGCGGCGCGAAGCTATCTGCGCACTGTTTACCCGGCCATACAGCTCACCCTGGTGACGGAGGCCGCAGCTGATCCGGAATTTGTAGATCAGTTGTCGGAAAATGATCACTTGCTGACCGGCCCGCTGTCAGCAGCCGGGTTGGAAAATTTTGACATCCTGGTCCGCTCGCCGGGCATCAGTCCGTATCGAAACAGCGTTCAACAGGCTTGTGCGGCAGGCGCGTCCGTCACCACCCCGAGCAGCCTGTGGTTTGCAGCACATCCGGGCCAGAATACCATTTGCATTACCGGGACCAAGGGAAAAAGCACAACTTCAGCGCTGTTGGCGCACATGCTTGATTCTTGCGGTTACCGTGTCCGCCTGGCAGGAAATATTGGTTTGCCTCTGCTGGCCTGTGATGACCGGAATGTTGACTGGTGGGTGATTGAACTTTCCAGCTATCAGTTGGTTGATCTTGAGGCCGATCCGGTTATTTCTGTCGTGTTGAACCTGTCATCGGAACACCTGGATTGGCACGGCAGTGAACAAACCTACCGTGACGACAAGCTTCGCCTTGCAGAATTGGCTGGCCGAAAACTCTTGATCAGCAACGCATCGGATCCGGTGCTGAGTGCTGCTTTTTCCGGGCGGCATAATACCGGGTGGTTCAATTCCACATCCGGCTTCCGGGTCGAACGAGGAAGCCTGTTTGATGGTGTATGCGAACTCAAAGCACAACTTCCCGTGGGATTGCCAGGCGCACATAATCTATCCAACATAGCTGCGGCATTGACAGTACTTCGTTCGATCGGTGCGGACATGACAGCCGGCATTCAAAGCATCGCCACGTTCCGATGTTTGCCACATCGCCTACAGTCCATTGGAGAGCGGGCTGGAGTGCGTTTCGTCAATGACAGCATTTCATCGACCCCGGTCTCGACTGTAGCCGCACTGGAAGCTTTTTCCGGGCAAATCGTCACGTTATTGGTAGGGGGACTTGATAGAGGACTGGACTGGACACCATATATGGGCAAGGTCAGGGCGAGGCTGCCGCATGCCGTTATCGGAATTCCTGATAATGGCTCCCGGATAATCCATGAAATGCAACAGGCGGAAATAGGTCCGCCAGCTGGATTGCATGAGTCGGCCAGTTTGGCGCAGGCTGTATCGTTGGCGCAGGAGCTTACACCGGTTGGTGGTATCGTCCTGCTGTCACCGGGCGCGCCGAGTTTTCCCCGATTCAGTGATTACCGTGACCGGGGTCGGCAGTTTACGCAGCTGTGCGGCTTTGATTGCGACCAGTCTGATTCGTTTCCGGCAGGCAAAAAATAAGGCCGCGGGTCAGGGGTGAGGAGTGCAGAGTTTTCCCTGTAGGTTGAGGGAGAGACCATCCCGCGGCCTTAAATAAATAGACCGTCGTGGCGGCGAAAAAGTTGCAAAGAATTATTATAAAAGGAGATGACATAGTGAATGAAGCAATACAGGAAGTGAACGCTGTAGTTCGCACCAGCAAGGGTGATTTCAAGTTGCGTTTATTCGCCGATAAAGCCCCGGTAACAGTCGCAAACTTCATCAACCTTGCGAAGAGGGGATACTACGATGGACTGACGTTTCACCGCGTGATCGCTGATTTCATGATTCAGGGCGGATGCCCGCATGGCACGGGTACCGGCGGACCCGGTTATCGAATCGAAGATGAGTTCACGCCTGCGTTGAAACATGATGCTCCCGGCAAATTGTCGATGGCCAATTCCGGGCCAGGCACGGGCGGCAGCCAGTTTTTTGTCACCCATGTCGCAACCCCCTGGTTGGATGGCCGCCATACACTGTTTGGTGAAGTGCTGGGCTCAGACGATCAGGCCGTGGTTGACGCCATTGCCATGGAGGATATCCTGGAATCGATCGAACTCGAGGGTGAAGAGGCGATACTGGCCGCTCAGGCTGATCGCATCAGCGCATGGAACGACATTTTGGGCTGAGTCTCAGTATTCTCTGGATACACTATAAAACGCCAGGCTCATCATGGCGTCTTTCCAGACAGAATCCGGAAGCGGGCTAATGGCTTGAGTGGCTGCGCGCGAATGGCTCCGGGCTACGTCCATGGATTCGCCTAAGGCGCCGCTACCGCGAATCAGTTCCACGATTTGCTCGATGCGGCCAATACCGCCCTGGCGGATCGTTTCATCGATGACGGACTTTTGTTCAGGCGCCAGGTATTTCCTGCTGAGAATCAGGGGTAAGGTGGGTTTTCCTTCGGCCAGGTCATCGCCGACATTTTTTCCAAGCGTTTCCGTATCCGCAACGTAATCGAGGACATCGTCAGTGACCTGGAACGCGGCGCCCAATTCGCTTCCAAAGGTTGCCAGAGTGTCCTCCAGTTCAGGTTTCCCGGCCAGGACAGCACCAAGCTGGCAGGCAGCTTCAAACAGCTTTGCTGTTTTTTTCTCGATGACGTTGAAATAACTCTCTTCGCTGACTTCCGGGTTATGCATGTTCAGCAATTGCTCGACCTCGCCTTCCGCTATCGTGTTGGTGGCGTCGGAAAGCACCTCCATGACACGCATGGAGTCCACCGTGACCATCATCTGGAAGCTCCGGGAGTAGAGGAAATCGCCGACCAGCACGCTGGCCGCATTTCCCCAGACCGAGTGTGCGGATTCCTGACCGCGCCGCAGGTCAGATTCGTCGACCACATCGTCATGAAGCAATGTGGCCGTGTGGATTAACTCAATAATAGCTGCGGCGGTGATATGGTTCGGCCCCTGGTAGCCACAGGCGCGGGCGGCCAGCACCACCAGCATGGGGCGCAAACGTTTTCCGCCGGAACCAATGATGTATTCTGCGATCTGCCGGATCAGGACCACGTTGGAATCCAGGCTTTCCCGGATTAAATTATCGACCGAAGACATTTCATCGGCGCACAGGTCGAATATATGCTGGATGTCAGTTACCTGCCTGAGGGTCGAATCTGCGTGGCCACGGGGCTGATTCATTCTTTTCCTTGCTGCGAGATTTTCTCAATTATAAATCCGACCGGTATGAACACAAGGCCGCACCACATATAATGCCATGCCTTTGAGGAGTCCACTGTTGCCAATAACCAGAGAAAACTCCCGGGAACTTAGATTTGCCGCGACTTTGTCGGGCGTGATAACGCTCCGAATGCTCGGGTTGTTCCTTATCCTCCCGGTTTTCATAATTCTTACAGAGGGAATGCCGGGCTTCACGCCACAGGCCGCCGGCCTGGCGATTGGGATTTACGGACTGACCCAGGCGATTCTCCAACAGCCATTTGGCTGGTTATCCGACCGCTGGGGGAGGAGGCCTGTATTGCTGCTGGGGCTCTGTTTGTTTGCTCTCGGCGGCGTCGTTGCAGCTCTGGCGGAAACGATGACGATGCTGATTGCCGGCCGGGCATTGCAGGGCTGTGGTGCGATTGCCGGGGTCGCGATGGCTCTGGCGGCGGATTTGACGAGACCAGAACGCAGACCGGTCATCATGGCCATCATCGGGATTGGGATAGGTGGCGCATTTTTGTTATCAATTGGTTTATCTGTACCCTTGGCGACGCTTCTGGGTCTGCGGGGGCTTTTCTGGCTGACCGTGGTTTTTGCAATTTCCGGAATGCTGCTCGTGATGACTCTGCCGGGCCGGCAGGAGACTGAACTGATGCAGCTGAGGCTGGGCAGTGATGCCGGGCACTACAGCGAAGCTGCGGAAACCATGGGGCGATCCGCATTTTTGGGACCTGTATGGCTGCTGTCTATCAGCGTGTTCCTGTTGCATAGCGTAATGACACTGTTGTTCGTGGCGTTGCCGCCCATGTTGGTGGGCGAGTTTGGATTAAACCTTGCGGAACATTGGAAAATCTATTTGCCGGCCATGCTGGGCTCTCTAATTTTCATGTTGCCCATTCTTAAGCGGGTTGGAGCGAACTTGTCAGAGCGCCGCTTGTTGCCCTGGGCATTTATGATCCTGGCGCTGGCAGTTGGTATCTTGTCAGTGAGTGCAAGCCTGGCCGCCCTGGGGGTTTTGCTCGCAGTATATTTCCTCGGCTTCAATCTGCTCGAGGCTTCGATGCCTTCCTTACTTTCACGGATCACGGGCAGCCGGGGTAGAGGACGCAAATTGGGTGTTTACAGCACCTTCCAGTTTCTCGGCGCTTTCTTCGGCGGAGTGACCGGTGGATGGCTTTTAGGCGGCTTTGGAAGTGAAACCGCTTTGTTTGTTGCAAGCGCCACTTGCCTGCTCTGGGGGCTTGTTCTGAAGCTGACTTCGGCGGGGGTTTTTCCGACAGGAGAGCCCCGGTGACTGTGCTACACTTCTCTCATTAATTTTTCAGGAGATGCGTGATGGCGCGCGGTGTTAACAAAGTCATCCTGGTCGGCAACCTGGGTGCGGATCCCGAGACCCGCTACACAGCGAGTGGGGCGGCCATAACCAACATCAGAATAGCCACCAGTGAATCCTGGCGAGACAAGCAAACCGGTGAAAACCAGGAGCGTACTGAATGGCACCGGGTGGTATTTTTCAGCCGCCTGGCCGAGATTGCCGGCGAGTACCTTCGCAAGGGTAGCCAAGTGTATATTGAAGGCTCAATCCGCACCCGTAAGTGGCAAGGGCAAGACGGGCAGGACCGTTACACAACTGAAGTTGTTGCCAATGAAATGCAGATGCTGGGCTCTCGCGGTGGTGAGGCGTCAGCGCAATCTGCGGGCGGTGGATTCCGGGATAGCCAGGCTGCCCAGAAGAAGCAGGCTCCAGCGCAATCAGAACCGGCTCCGGCAGACGACAATTTCGCAGAAGATGACATACCTTTCTGACCCGTAAGGGATAAATGATGCGTACCCTGCTCGTAACTGGCGGTGCCGGTTTTATTGGTGGAAATTACATTTTGCGCAGCCTGCCGCAAGACGAGAGCCTGCGTATCGTAAACCTGGATTTGTTGACCTACGCTGGAAACCTCGACACCCTGCGTTCACTGTGCGAGGAAGAAAGGTACATTTTTGTTCAGGGTGATATCGGTGATGCCGGCCTGGTTGCTGATCTCATCGCAAAGTACTCTCCTGACGCCATTGTGAATTTCGCAGCCGAGAGCCACGTGGATCGTTCTATTGATGGCCCTGCCGCATTTGTTCAGACAAATGTGGTAGGGACTCTGAACCTGCTGCAATGTGCCCTGGACTGGTGGCAAACTCTGCCGGAATCAAGCCAGGCGTCATTCCGGTTCCTCCAGGTTTCTACTGATGAGGTTTACGGCAGTCTCGATGATACCGGGGCATTTCTTGAGACAACGGCATACGCACCAAACTCACCCTATGCTGCTTCAAAAGCCAGTTCGGACCACCTGGTGCGTGCCTTCAATCATACCTATGGAATGCCAACCCTGACGACCAATTGTTCAAATAACTACGGGCCATTCCAGTTTCCGGAAAAACTCATCCCGTTGATCATACTCAACGCCCTGAAACTCAAGCCACTCCCTGTGTACGGTGATGGCTTACAGGTGAGGGATTGGCTGTATGTGCATGACCACGTGGATGCCATCAACCGCGTGCTTGTCCAGGGTGACACCGGTGAAGTTTACAATGTTGGCGGTCTGTCGGAACGCACCAATATGCAGGTAGTTCAGGCCATTTGTGATGTGCTTGACAAGCGATTTCCGGAACCCGCCTTCGGCTCACGCCGTCAACTGGTCGAACACGTTGCCGACCGACCGGGCCATGATCGGCGCTACGCGATTGATTGCTCCAAATTGATGGAGCAAACGGGCTGGCGGCCGTCTGTTAATTTCGAATCAGGGCTGCAACAAACAGTCGATTGGTATCTCGAAAACGTAACATGGGTGGAAAGAGTTCAGGACGGTAGTTACCAGGGTGAGCGGCTGGGTCTGAGAGGAGTACTTTGAGCGTGTCGAGGAAGGGAATAATTCTGGCGGGCGGAAGCGGAACCAGGCTTTACCCGTTGACACAGGTAGTCAGTAAGCAGCTGTTGCCTGTATACGACAAGCCGATGATCTTTTATCCGCTTGCTACCCTGATGCAAGCCAATATTCGCGAAATCCTGATTATCACTACACCTCACGAACAGGCTCTGTTCCGCCAATTACTGGGCGACGGCAGTGACTGGGGAATCCGTCTTGAGTATGCCGTGCAGCCGAATCCGGAAGGCCTGGCCCAAGCCCTGATCATTGCGGAAGATTTTTTGCAAGGCGCCCCGTCCTGTCTTATCCTGGGTGACAATATTTTTCACGGCGGTGGTTTGAGAGAAGTGCTGTTGTGCGCGACTGGCCATGACGATGGCGCGACGGTTTTCGGGTACTGGGTGCGTGACCCAGAGCGCTACGGAGTTGTAGAGTTCGACGACGATTATCATGCGCTCAGCATTGAGGAAAAACCGGAGCGGCCGCGATCACATTACGCGGTGACAGGCCTGTATTTTTACGATGGCCGAGCCAGTGCTTTCGCACGTGGGCTGACGCCTTCCTCCCGCGGCGAGTTGGAAATCACGGACCTCAACCGCCTGTACCTGGAAGACGGCAGTCTTCGCGTGGAACGGCTGGGCAGAGGGTATGCCTGGCTGGACACGGGAACTCACGAATCCTTGCATCAGGCGGCAAACTTTATTGAAACCATTGAATCTCGGCAAGGCCTAAAAGTGGCTTGCCCGGAGGAAATTGCGTTCATGCATAGTTGGATCGATGAAGCGCAGGTCAGAAAGCTGGCCGAACCCCTCCGGAAAAGTGGATATGGGGAATACTTACTCGACCTCTTAAGCAGGGGCCATTGAGTGTGAGAACGATTGAGACCGGTATTCCGGGATTAATTATCATTGAGCCCGTCGTGCACGGCGACGCACGTGGTTTTTTCTTGGAAACATGGAACGCCATTCACTACCAGGAAGCTGGCTTGCCCGGACAATTTGTCCAGTCAAATCTATCCAGGTCCGGTCCCGGTGTGATCCGCGGTCTGCACTACCAGTTTCCAGCGCCGCAGGGAAAGCTCGTTTCTGTCGTGGAAGGCCGTGTATTCGATGTCGCTGTGGACATTCGGCCCGATTCACCCGCATTCCGGCAATGGGCGGGAGTGGAACTTTCTGCGGAAAACCACCGCCAGCTTTATGTGCCGGAAGGGTTTGCCCATGGGTTTTGTGTGCTCAGTGATTCGGCCTTGCTCAGTTACTTTTGTACCGAGGTATATCGTTCTGAGTTTGATGCGGCTGTAGCCTGGGATGACCCGGATATCGGCATCCGCTGGCCGTTCGAATCAGACCGGCTTTCTCAAAAAGACGCCAAAGCACCACGCCTCAAAGACATCAGTGACGAAGCCTTGCCGCGAATGGCCCCATGAACGTTCTGCTCACCGGCGCATCAGGACAACTCGGCCAGGAATTGCTGCCCCGGTTGCTGCCACTGGGGCGCGTCTCACAAGTAGACCAGGCGGCTGAACCGGGTAACAGGGAAATCCTCCAGCAAGATCTGGGTGACCTCAACCGGGTGGAAATTCTTTTGAACCGTACGTACCCCGACATCATTGTCAATGCTGCAGCTTATACGGCAGTCGACCTGGCAGAGGACAACCCTGAAACGGCGTTCAGGGTCAATGCGGAATTGCCGGGTTGCCTGGCGCGATGGTCGGAACGAAACGACCGCTTGCTGGTGCACTATTCAACCGACTACGTTTTCAGCGGCAATGTGAACCGTGCGTATACTGAGCAGGACCAGACTGGCCCGCTCGGTGTGTATGGCGAAAGCAAGCTGGCCGGGGAGTGGTCGATCGCCGCCAGCAAGTGCATGCATGTCATTTTGCGCACTTCCTGGGTCTATTCCGGCCACGGAAACAATTTTGTCCTGACCATGCTACGCCTGGCACGCGAACGGTCATCTTTGAGCATTGTCAGTGATCAGACGGGTTGTCCCACCTGGGCCAGAAACTTGGCCGGTGTGACGCGAAAGATCATAAGCCACTTGTCTTCGGACAAAGCCGGCGCCATCCCTCAAGGCATATTCCATTATTGTGACAGCGAAGCCGTTACCTGGTATGAATTCGCTCACGCGATATTCAGTGTGGCAATGCGGGCAGGTTTACTTCAGCAGATGCCGGAAATGACCGCCGTACCGTCTTCGGATTTTCCGCAGAAAGCCGAACGGCCATTGAATTCGGTGCTCGATACATCGAAAATCCGGGAGGCCTTTGGGGTCGAACAGGCAGGCCTGCAGCAATCGATGCAATCCTGCCTCGAGGATATAAAGGAAAATGAATAACACAGAACTGGAAAAGACAATGGTCCCCGTCATTCTTTCGGGTGGCTCCGGCACCCGGCTCTGGCCGGTTTCAAGACGTGCCCACCCCAAGCCGTTCATGCAATTGGCAGACGGTGAATCCCTGGCTGAAAAAACCTTTCGCCGGGCGCTCGGTGTAGCAGGGAAAAGTCGGGTGCTCACGGTCACCAGCCGCGATTATTATTTTTTCACGCGTGACTTGTATAACGAAGTAGATAGTCAGGAACACGAGCACCCTTTTCTGCTCGAACCGGTTGGCCGGAATACGGCACCGGCCATTGCACTTGCAGCGCTTTATGTGCAACAGGCTTTGGGCCCGGAAGCATTGCTGCTAATTTTGCCTGCGGATCACTTGATCCGGGACGAAGGCCAGTTTCAGGCGGCCGTAGCAAAAGCAAGAGAAATTGCCGGGCGCGACTATCTGGTCACTTTTGGTATCCACCCGACGCACGCTGAAACGGGCTATGGCTATATTCGAAGAGGCAAACAAATTGAAAATTCTGGCGGTCATGAGGTGGCAGAATTCGTTGAAAAGCCTGATGAAGACAAGGCCATAAGCTACGTGGAGTCGGGCGAATACGGGTGGAACTCCGGCATGTTCTGTTTCGCCGCAGGTAGCTACCTGGAGGCGTTGGATCAATATGCGCCAGAAATCGCTGAATGCACGCGTGCCTGCTGGGAAAGCATGGATACCACGCAGCAGCCGATGGAAGTCCCCCTGGACTTGTTCAGTGAGTGCCCATCCGAATCGATCGACTACGCGGTGATGGAGAAAGCTTCCAATTGTGCGGTGGTCGGCGGTAATTTTGGCTGGAGTGATCTCGGTTCCTGGAAGGCGATGAGTGAATTGTATGAATCGGACGAGGCTGGAAACCGTATTCACGGCAAGGCAGTTCTGGTGGAAAGCCGGAACTGCTTTGTCAAAAGTGAGGGCCGGCTGGTGGCTGCCGTGGGGATCAACGACCTTGTTATCGTGGATACTGGAGACGCGGTACTGGTCGCCCACCGCGACCGGGTCCAGGACGTTAAGGAAGTGGTCAGTCAACTGAGCGACCTGGGGGATGAAGCGGCGGAATTTCACAAGACCGTACACCGGCCCTGGGGCTATTTCTCAATCCTTGAAGATGCTCTCGATTGCAAGGTCAAACGCCTGGTCGTCAAACCCGGGCAGGTGCTTTCACTCCAGATGCACAAAAGGCGTGCTGAGCATTGGACCGTGATTAGGGGAGTGGCCAAAGTTCGTTTGGGCGAAAAGGAGTTTCTTCTCAACCCCAACGAATCCACTTATATACCGGTCGAAACGCTGCACCGCCTGGAAAACCCCGGAACCGAAGATGTGCACCTGATCGAAGTACAGACAGGTGACTATTTCGGCGAGGACGACATCGAACGATACGAAGACATATACGGGCGAATCAAATGATCCACAGCTTGCCTTTAACTTTATTGAGCGTTGCGCTTGCAGGTTTTTCAATGGTTTCCGCCGAGGTGCATGCGGACGCAGAAAAATCCGCTTCGCACGAGACCCATGAAGAACACATTGCGGATTGGCGGCAACGCCGGCATGAGCGGTTGAATAGTGATAGCGGTTGGTTGACGCTGGTGGGCCTGGAGTGGCTGCTGGAGGGCGAGAACCGCGTGGGGCACAGTCCTTCCAGCACGATCAGGATCACGGGTGGTCCGGTGGACTGGGGAACGATCCATCTGGAAGACGACGGGTTACGGTTCGTGCCTGCACCAGTCAGCGGCATCACAGTCAATGACACTGAGGCTACCGAGCTCATGTTGGTAGCCGACAACCACGGAGAGCCCACCGTCGTCAGCAGTGGGAACCTGAGTTTCTATGTCATTTTCAGGGAGTCTTATGCGGTCCGCATCAAGGATACCCAAGCCCCGGCTTTCCAGGATTTCAACGGCGTGAAGAATTACGACTTCCAACCGGACTGGAGATTTAACGCGCGTTTTATTCCGGCTGAAGAGGGCCAGACGATTCAGATCGCCAACGTGTTGGGTCACTTGAGTCCTTTATCGGTTTATGGATTCGTTGAATTTGAACGGGGCGGAGTGAAATATCGCTTGTTGGGCCTGGGAGACGAAAAATCGGAATCGTTGTGGTTCCTGTTTGCAGACCGGACCAGCGGCCGCGAAACCTATGGGGCCGGGCGCTTTCTTTACAGTGATGGTATGCCCAAAGACGGGCGTGTTTTAGTCGACTTCAACAAGGCGTATAACCCACCCTGCGCGTTTAATGAATATTCGACCTGTCCTTTACCGCCTCAGCAGAACAGGCTGGACCTGGCGGTCACGGCTGGTGAAAAAGATTATCATTCCAAGTAATTGGCTACTTGCTGCTGACGCGGGGTAGCGTCAATTCATCGCGTAGAACCAGGAAAAGTGCGACCCAGGGCGAAGCAAAAATCGGCACCCTTGGTTTGATTTTCTTCCTCTCGATCTGATGGTTGAATTTCATTTTATTCTGCTCCATTTGCTTGGTCTCATGAGTTTTTCATTTGGCTCTGCTAATAAGACCGTGTTTCTATGTAAATGTTGACGCAGATTAGGGCGGTTTGGTTACAAACTGACGTCAAATTCAATCGTTTTGTCGTATTTTGACTATTTTCACGCCGGGGCCGGGTTATTTCCTGCCCAATTCCCGATCTATTTCAAACTCCCTGGAGGTTACAAAAGCCTCCATTTTCTGCAGGCGGTGATTCAGTTCGCGAAAACGGTGGCGCAAGGCACCGAAGACATCAGACGGAGCATTACTCACACCTCGCCAAAATTCCGCCTGTTCCGAGCTCTCAAAGAGATCGCCCGGTTTCACTGGTAACACGATGGCCAGGACGACATACGAAATGATGATGAACCCAAAAAAAGGCGGAAAACAAATAAACAGAAAAGTAACCAGCCTCACGCATTTGCGGTTGAGCCCGAAATATTCAGCAATTCCCGCGCAGACTCCTGCCAGTACTGCATGCTCCTTGTCGCGGAACAGGCGATGCGGGTTTTTGTGCTTGTAAAAATCGCTCATGAGCGCCTTCTCCAGTCAGGCGATTCGATATCCAGGATGCGTTCAAGCGTGTTGATACGATCTTGCATCTTGTTCGCTGACTCCCAAACCTCGCTTAGCATTTTTTCGTCTTCAGGTGACAGACCCTTGGAGGTTTTCATTTTCGTGACGTAGTGAAATATGATCCAGAGCGGTAAACAAACTGTAATCAGCAGAATTGGGATGGCATCAGACATCTTTGTTCTCCTCATCTTGTTCAACGACCTGCGATTTCAGATCGGCGAGTTCCGCTTCCACCCGATCATCCTGTTCCAGGTCTGCTATTTCATCGGCGAGGTTCCGGCCTCTGCCCATGTTGATGGCCTCGGCTTCAGATTCGACCCGGTCTATTCGCAATTCTGCGTTTTCAAAGCGGTACAACATCTCGTCAATACGATCATCGTGAATGTGCTTCCGGGCTGATAACTGTGAGTTGGCAGTCTTGTGCCGGATAACAATGCTGCGCTGACGCGTTTTTGCATCATCGAGTTTGCCTTGTAGTTGCGTGATATCCGCATTGAACTTGTCGAGTTGCCCATCCAGGCTCTCAAGTTCCAAACTCATCTGATCCACGCGGTCACCGATGGCCTGCTTTTCAACCAGTGCGGCGCGAGCGAGATCTTCGCGTTCGCGGCGTACGGCGAGTTCCGCCCGGTTAGCCCACTCTGCGTTCTCGCGCTCAAGGTGTTCAATGTGTCGTCCGAGTTCCTTGCGGTCTGCAATGCACTTGGCAGCAGCGGAACGGATTTCCACCAATGTGTCTTCCATTTCCTGAATCATGAGGCGAATGATCTTCTCTGGATCCTCCGCTTTCTCCAGAACGGCATTAATATTGGCGTTTACGATATCGCTGAATCGGGAAAAAATACCCATTTTGTCGCTACTCCTGGTTAATCAATCTCTAACTGTATTAATGCAGGGTTCGTGCCAGCATGAATGTAATTTGTAATATACTGAAAACATGGAGTTTTATGTTAACGCCTTTACCTTGATCATTGCTGCGCTTTACTTGCTTTGGCTAATTCCACCAAAAGGTGGTGGAAACTTGAAACCGAATATGCGGTCTATCGCTGTGCCGCGCGCAGGCGTGGCCTACACTGGACTGGTTTATATTAAATTACGCATGGCATACACGGCCGTGCTCCTGTAAAATAGTTCACTTTTGACGAGCCGGTACATGATTGCCGGACTTTACATAAACAAGCAGGAGGAATACCTGATGCGATTTGTTTTCGCGTTTATCATCCTGGCCGCGCTCATGGCGGGCCCCGTTATGGCTCAGGATTTAACAAGTGAAAAGGGCAAACTCAGCTATGCAGTTGGTTGGGATATTGGTGAAGATATTCAGCGTCGTGGCGCTGAGTTCGATGTAGAAACCATTATCACGGCTATTCGCGACTCATCGGCAGGAAAGGATCCTCAGGTTCCAGCGGAGGAAATGGTCGCCATGTTGACAGAATTGCAACAAAAGGTGCGCCAGGAACAGGCAGAAGCATTCCAGAAGCTGTCGGAAGAGAATCAGGCAGCCTCTGAAGCCTTCATGGCAGCCAACCTTTCCAAGAACGGCATTGTCGCGCTTCCCAGTGGAATCCAGTACAGGGTCATAGAGGAAGGCGAAGGTGCACGCCCCGGCATGGATGGCACAGTCAAGGTGCATTACCGCGGTTCCAAGACCAATGGCCACGAGTTTGATAGCTCATTCGCTCGTGGTGTTCCTGAAGAATTCTCAATCAGTAACGTGTTGAAAGGCTGGCAGGAAGTCCTGCCGCTAATGAAAACCGGAGCAACCTGGCAGATTTTTGTTCCGCCGGAACTTGCATTCGGAGCCCGCGGCAACCCACCGGTTGGTCCGAACGAGGCATTGATTTTCGATCTCAAGCTAGTCGAAATCATCCAGTAAAATCAGTAAACGGGGCCTTCTGGGCCCCGTTTCATTTTGGTGTCATGTTTTGTGTTGAATCACTGGCGTGAATTATTGCAAGAAGCCGTATCGCCCTTGGATTCCGGCGTACGCAATCTTCACGTAAGTGGTTATCGCCCTTCCGGGAATGAACCGTTCCGGCCTGCCAAAACCGCGGCCGTCCTTGTGCCCCTGCTGGATCTTGCAGCACCTGAAATCGTCTTTACACGCCGCGCTGACAACCTTCCTCAGCACCCAGGGCAGGTCAGTTTCCCGGGTGGGGCGGCCGAAGATAACGACTCCTCAGCTGTTCAAACAGCACTCCGTGAAGCCTACGAGGAGATTGGGTTGCCAGCTGATTTAGTCCGGCCGATCGGGTTCCTTGACCGCATGGATACCATCTCCGATTATCGAGTGTTACCGGTCGTGGCGCTGGTTACCCCACCGGTGAGATGGGTACTGGATGAAAGGGAGGTGGCCGAAGTATTTACCGTTCCCTTATCCGTGGCTTTAGAAGTTGAACGTTATGAAACTCGCATTTTCGAACGGCACGGCCATCAATACCCCATCTTCACGTTAAAATGGCAAGGCCACAAGATCTGGGGCGCCACGGCAGCCATATTGATGAATCTCATTTCGAGGATGCATAGCAAACATGAGCAATGACATTCTGCTTTCAGCCGCGCAACTAAACGAACTGATCCAGACCGGCAGTTGCACGGTCGTGGATTGCCGCTTCGACTTCTCAAACAAGAACAAGGGCAGGGCGCAATGGCAGGAAGGGCATGTTCCGGGCGCATTCTACGCGCACCTTGACGCTGACCTTGCAGCCCGGATTGAAAATCACAGTGGCCGTCACCCTTTACCCGTCACAGAGGACTTTGCGGAATATCTGGCTTCTATCGCCTGGAAAGATGGTAAGTTGCTGGTGGCGTATGACGGGGGTTCAAACGCGATTTCCGCGCGGTTGTGGTGGATGATGCGGTATTTTGGGCAGCCCTCAGCATTGCTCGATGGTGGTTTGGCTGCCTGGACAGATGCCGGTTTTTCGCTGGAAACAGGAGAAACCAGGGTTGAACCTGCTCCTGTTGAACACTTGGTTCCAGATGAGCTATTGACCGTTTCTACCGATGTCATCCATGACAATCTCGACTCGCCTGAGTTGCTTGTGCTGGATGCCAGGGCGGTACAACGCTACTCGGGTGAAATTGAAAACCTGGACACGAGGGCCGGCCACATTCCGGGTGCACTAAACCGGCCGTTCGGAGACAACCTGGATGATGACGGGCGCTTCCGGAGCCCTGACATTCTGCAGGCACAGTTTGCGGCCTTACTGGGCGACTCGGCCGTAAGTAGTGTCGTACACTCCTGTGGTTCCGGCGTCACAGCCTGCCACAACCTGTTTGCGATGGAACTGGCTGGCTTGGGTGCCTCGCGTTTGTATCCGGGTTCCTGGAGTGAGTGGATTCGCGATCCCGGGCGACCCCTGGCAACGGGTAAGGCTCCTTGATGGCGAGAGGATAAATCGCTGCTATTTATGGGTCAGGCGCTCCACCAGCGCCGTCAGCGTGGCCTTCGTGGATTTCGAAAACCAGATATCGACAAATCTCTCGTCGTCCAGCTTGTTCTTGCCCTCGAAGAGGCTGTGCAGGTCCGCACGTGCCATTTCCCGGGTAGCCAGCATCGCAGGTTGAGGCAGTGCCAGGTGCCGTTCACACCATTCTATCGCTCGTGAGACTGTTGATTCGGGGTCGTCCACCAGTTCATCGATCAAGCCGATTTCCTTCGCTCTTTCCGATCCCATCATTTCACCTGCAACCAGAATTCTCTCGGCTGTACGCGGGCCCACGGCACGGACCAGGGCCCCATGAATCGGCGGAGAAACCACCAGACCGACCTGAACCTCGTTCAGCCCGGTCTTGAAACTCCCTTTCGGCATAATTCGATAATCGCCGAAGAGGGCCATCACGATGCCGCCTGCTGGCGCATGTCCGGTCAGTGCAAATGCAGTCGGGATTGGCATGTGGGCGATCGTCTTCAACATTCTGAGGAAAAGATGCCAGAATTGGGAGATCTCTCCGCGGTCAAACTGCATCAGTTGCGGCACATCAAGGCCGGCTGAAAACATACCCGGCAGTCCGGATACGACAACAGCCCCGGCCTGTTCACCGGCTTCAATCAAAGACCGGGTGATCAACTCAACCAGTTCAGCACTCAGTGCGTTTGCAGGTGGGCGGGCGATTTTAATTTCACGCACATTTCCATGACCGATCGTTTCCAGCATGATTGCATTCCTGTTCAGGTTGAGTTCAGCGCTAGAAGTCTAGACTCTGTCCTACGCAAGCGCAAAGGAGATTCCAATATGAGAATCTTCGACTGGATTATACAGGCAGGCCTGCGCGCCGACTTTCCGGCGGCCCCATTTTAAGGCACAATGATCAGGAACGCTCAATCGGATGAGGAACAGTAAATGAAAGCACGTTATATTCTTTTGGCAGCGACAGGAGCGTTGGTCTTTTTCACCGCTCCGGCTTTTCCACATGACGTGCCGAATATCACCCATACACATGCCTTCCAACAAACCGGTTATGGCAAGTACCGCCAGGGCCACTACGTGAACGGTGCACAGGGCAGTATTATCGTCTGGTCGCCAAGAACCGTTGGAAGTTATCAGGGTGGTCAGAGGGTCAATTTCGCGCGCCCCACACCGATTGTCAAAGCGCCTGAGAGTCCTGTTGCACAAACAAGAAGCCAGACAAACCGGGCCATCACATACGGAAAATCACCTCACCAGGAATAGTGAGCCGTATAGCGGATCACTTTTTCACCCTCACTCGGCACAGTCACGTCAAACCTGATGCGGTTACTGTTTTCTTTACTGTGACCCTGGCTGGCATTCTCGATTTCCCAGTTTGAAGCACGGTACAGGTTTTCAAGCACCGCAACATCGATAGCTTCATCCTTGTGATTCCGTAAGCGGATTTCGAAAGTTTCCCAGAGGTTTCTGGCCCTGAGGTCGACCCGAAAGTCGGTCTGTTTGCGTTCCCCCACGACATCGAAGGCGTTACCCATTTTGATCAGCACGTCTTCGTTTCTCGGGGTGTGATCAATCACATCCTCACCGATGAACTCGAGGCTGCCATCAGCAGGGTCCACCTGGTTGACGCGAATACGGCCGGCGGGCAGCGCAATTCCGAGCTGTTGAGCTTTTTGGTTATTGAATCGCAGGTACACGTTCACGTCACCGTTTCCGTAACGCCCGTATCCCTGGTCGAATTGCTGATTTCCGTAGAATGGCATGTTCAGTGTGGGCGCGAACACAAGCTCCTTTTTACACTGGATGCCACGGGCTGCCGGCATCAGCTGGATCTGTTTGGTCGAGTTGTCCGGCAGGCTGGTGCGCCTGCCCAGCGTGTACAGGTGGTATTCAAAAAAAGACTTCTCCACAAAGCCAGCGGAATCTTCCGCCATGGCCAGCTTGTAAACGACATCGCGACGCGGATGCCTGGGTTCAGCCCGGTTAACATCGCCGGCAATCAACTTCAATTTTGCGTCATCGTAGTCAGCACCCGACTGGTTGACGATGCTGACCCAGGCAGACAGGTCCATCGAGCAGTTTTCAGACTCGTCGTAAATGATGTTGTAATCCGCCCACCAGGTCATGCCCCGGGTTTCATAGCTGATGCGTGTTTTCTGCGATCCTTGAGACGGGCTGTCCAGCAACCATTCAAGCGTGGGCTTGGTGATGAGTCCTCCGGGCAATTGGGAAAACCGGATATTGCCGTAGCTCCGAATCGCCTGGACGCTACCGTCGTCCATTTGCAGGGTGAGGCCATCACCCACTCCCAGTAAAATTCCTTCAGCCAGGTCAACATGATCGCCCCTTGGCAGTTCCACGGTAACGCGCTGCCCCAGGTAACGCAGCAACAGTTTTGCCTGGCTGACGAGATCAAATTGAAAGCTTTGTTCCATTACCCGGGTACGAGGTTCGTCGAGTGAGGAAAACGTCACGGTTGTCGGGTCTATCAGAGCGGCGACATCAGCGACCCTGAGTGCACGCAGCCCTTTTTCTATATCATAGGAACGGTCGTGGCGAATAATGGCGTAGCCGGGAACCTGGACGCCAGATTGACGCCCTGAAACGGGCCGGTACAAATCAGGTGATACCGCCCCGGGTTGCATGCTGGAGTAGATCGTGATGGAGTCGTCGCTGTCGTTGGGCCTTGCGTCCATCGCTGTGCCGATGCAAAGGGTGCCGATTACGAGCGGCAGTAGTTTTTTCGTGGGTCTTTTCATGTTCATTCTCCGTTGTGTCTACCTATAAAACGCTGTTAAAGAGGAATTGGGGTTATCAGGTGGCGAAAATATTTCGAATAACTTACTGGCTGATTCTGGGCGCCTGCATTTTCCTGGCCGGATGTGGGCCTTCAGCCCGGAGTGCCGGGCCCGTATTTGAGGATGCCTGGGTTCGCGCGATTCCAGCCGGCATGAATATGACGGCCGGGTATGGAAAACTGAGCAATCCGGAGCGGGCAACAATTGAGATTACGTCTTTTACAAGCCCGTCTTTTAGTGATGTCAGCCTGCACCGTTCTGAGCTGGTTGACGGGTTCAGTATGATGCGAGAGGTGTCTGTGCTTCCCATTGCAGCTGGTGCAACAGTTCTACTGGAACCCGGGGGTTATCACTTGATGTTAGTGATGCCTTCTGGAGAAATCCAGCCCGGGCACGCGGTCGTAATTGAAATGGCGACGGCTGACGGCCGTAGCTTCAGCTTTGAGATGCAGGTAATTCGACGCTAGCAAGTGCTACCACATAGTCGTTGCGCATGCGTGCGCCTTAAGCACGCTTGCGCTGATGCTGCTGGCCAAGAACCCTGTTCAGGAACTGTCCGGTATAGGATTTTGGCATCCCGGCGACCTGCTCAGGGGTACCTTCGGCAATGATTTCCCCGCCCTTGTCTCCACCCTCTGGACCCAGGTCTATAACCCAGTCCGCGGTCTTGATGACGTCGAGATTGTGTTCGATTACAACCACAGTGTTGCCATGGTCCCGTAGCCGGTGCAAGACACCCAGCAGCTGCTCAATATCCTGGAAATGTAGACCGGTGGTCGGCTCATCCAGGATATAAAGGGTTTGCCCGGTATCACGTTTGCTGAGTTCTTTGGATAGTTTTATGCGCTGCGCTTCACCGCCCGAAAGAGTCGTCGCGCTTTGCCCCAACGATATGTAAGACAGGCCGACATCGGTCATGGTCTGGAGTTTCCTGGCCACTGCCGGGATGGGTTCAAAGAATGCGAGCGATTCTTCCACCGTCATTGTCAACACTTCATGAATACTCTTACCTTTGTAAGTGACGCTCAAAGTTTCGCGATTGTAGCGCTTGCCCTTACAGACGTCGCAGGCCACATAAATATCAGGCAGGAAATGCATTTCGACTCGAATCATTCCGTCGCCCTGACAGGCCTCGCAACGGCCGCCTTTGACGTTGAAACTGAACCGCCCCGGTTTGTAACCGCGGATCCTGGCCTCCTGGGTGCCGGCAAACAAGTCGCGAATTGGCGTGAACAGGCCTGTATAGGTGGCGGGATTGGAGCGTGGTGTGCGACCGATCGGTGACTGGTCGATACCCACGACCTTGTCGAACAGCCCGAGATTTTCGACCGACCCATAAGTGGCCGGCTGTGCTGAACTGCCATACAGTTCGCGCGCAGCAATGCGGTGCAGCGTATCGTTGATCAGCGTTGATTTTCCGGAACCGGAAACCCCGGTGACACAAACAAACAGGCCAGCGGGAATCTGCAGCGTCACGTTTTTGAGGTTGTTGCCAGAGGAACCGATGACTTTCATCACACGTTGTGGGTCGATTGGCGTGCGCTTCCGGGGTGTGGGGATTTCCCTGCTGCCTGAAAGATACTGGCCCGTCACGGAATTCGGATCAGCCTGCAGTTCTTCGGGCGTGCCGCAAAAAATGATTTTACCGCCATGAATCCCCGCGCCAGGACCAAGATCCACGACATGGTCAGCAGACCGGATGGCCTCTTCATCATGTTCTACCACGATTACCGTGTTGCCCAGATCCCGCAGTCGCGTCAAGGTGGCCAGTAATCGCGCATTATCGCGCTGGTGCAGACCGATAGACGGCTCATCGAGAATATACATCACGCCAACCAGCCCCGCACCAATCTGGCTGGCCAGCCGGATACGCTGGGCCTCGCCACCGGAAAGCGAATCGGCTTTGCGATCCAGCGTCAGGTAGTCCAGCCCGACGTTGACCAGGAAGTGCAGGCGTTGGTGTACTTCCTTGATGATTCTTGGAGCGATTTCTCCTCGCCTTCCTTCCAGTTCGAGGCCGTCGAAGAATTGCAGACAGCGCTCAATGGGCCATGCAGTTATCGTCGGCAAATTGGTATCAGCCACGAACACGTGGCGGGCTTCCCGGTTCAGTCGTTGACCTTCGCAGGCAGTGCACGGCTTTTGACTGATGTACTTGGATAATTCCTCACGAACGATGCGTGAGTCTGTTTCACGGTAACGCCTTTCAAGGTTAGGGATGATGCCAGCAAAAGGATGACGCCGTTTCTGTACGCCGTTGTCACCGAAGTAACGGAATTCAATGATTTCATCGCCACTTCCGTATAGCACAAGGTCCCGGATTTTTTGCGGCAACTCGTCGAAGGGTGTATCCACATCGAAATGGTAGTGTTTGGCTAGTGCCTGGATGATTTGGAAATAGTACGCATTGCGCCGGTCCCAGCCGCGCACCGCGCCGCCTGCGAGGCTCACGTGAGTGCTGCTAACCACCCGGTCGGGGTCAAAGAACTGGCTCACGCCCAGGCCATCGCACTCCGGGCAGGCGCCATTGGGGTTGTTGAAACTGAACATGCGAGGTTCGAGGTCCTGAATACTGAAGTCGCAGTAGGCGCAGGCATAGCGTGCACTGAACAGCTTTTCATCGAATGCACAGCCCTCATCCATTGGTGAAATTACAGCGATGCCGTCGGTCAGGACGATTGCTGTTTCGAAGGATTCAGCCAGGCGCTGCTTGAGGTCTTCGCGCACCTTGATGCGATCTACGACAACTTCGATGGTATGTTTGCGCCGCAGCTCAAGAGCCGGCACTTCATCCAGGTCATACACCACTCCATCTACCCGGGCCCGAACGAAACCCTGCGCCCGCAACTCGGCGAAGAGCTGCAGGTGTTCGCCTTTTCGGTTTCGGACCACTGGCGCCAATAACATCAGTTTGCTGCCTTCGGGCATGCTCAGAACTTGATCGACCATCTGGCTGATGGTCTGGGCTTCCAGCGGAATCCCGTGATCGGGGCAGCAGGGCGTACCCACACGGGCAAACAGCAATCTCAGGTAATCATAAATCTCGGTGATCGTGCCGACTGTGGAGCGCGGATTATGGGAAGTCGACTTCTGCTCAATGGATATCGCCGGGGAAAGCCCTTCTATGTGATCGACATCCGGCTTTTCCATAATGGAAAGGAACTGGCGGGCGTACGTCGACAGCGATTCGACGTATCGGCGTTGGCCTTCCGCGTATATCGTATCGAACGCCAGAGAAGACTTGCCTGAACCGGATAAGCCTGTGATAACAATCAGTTTATCCCTGGGAAGGTCGAGATCGACGTTGTCCAGGTTGTGCGTACGTGCACCGCGTATGAGAATTTTATCCATGGAGGTTTATTTAGGCAGGTATCCGGCGCATCCAAACCACCTACTATACTCCCTGAACCGAATGACTGGCAAAGGTGAATTGATGTAGAATGCTTTCTTGGTAAAGGTTGACCAGGCCCCAGAAAACAGCTAACATTCTCGCCCTTTTGTAGGGCCGTTTCAACACGGAGCTGGAATCCAATGTACGCAGTATTCAAAACCGGTGGCAAGCAGTATCGCGCAACTACCGGAGACATTATAAAAGTCGAAAAAATTGAAGCCGAAAAAGGTGCCGCGGTCGAACTTGACCAGGTCCTTATGGTCGGCGAAGGCGAGGACGTGAAAATTGGCACCCCTTACCTTGAAGGCGGAAAAGTCACTGCTACGGTGATAGACCACGGTCGTCGTGAAAAGATAAAGGTCATCAAGTTCAAGCGTCGCAAGAGTTATCGCAGGAAGATGGGTCACCGCCAGTATTTCACGCAAATTGAAATCACTGGAATCGACGCCTGATCGCAATATCGTATTTAGGAGACATTGACTCATGGCACATAAAAAAGCAGGCGGTAGTACACGCAACGGTCGCGATTCGAACCCCAAGTATCTTGGCGTGAAATGCTATGGCGGGGAATCCGTGATTGCAGGCAACATCATCGTTCGCCAGCGAGGCACTCGTTTCCACGCGGGTGAAAATATGGGCGTTGGTCGTGACCATACCCTCTTCGCCCTCACAGATGGCAAAGTCAAGTTTGAACACCGGGGATTTCCAAAGCGTAAATACGTCAGTATCGAAACTGCCTGAGTTCTCGGGATGTTATTACGAAAAACCCCGCCCAGGCGGGGTTTTTTGTGGATTAGAATAAGCCTATGAAATTCGTAGATGAGGCCCGTATAACAGTAATTGCCGGCAATGGCGGAAATGGCTCTGCCTCTTTCAGGCGTGAGAAATATATCCAGTACGGCGGTCCCGATGGTGGTGACGGTGGACGCGGTGGCAGTGTATTCCTGGAAGGGAATTCCGGGCTGAACACGTTGGTGGATTTCCGGCACCTGAGGAAGTACAAAGCTCAGAACGGACAGGGTGGCTCCGGCCGTAACATGACTGGCAAGGGTGGCGAGGACATCGTGGTGAGGGTTCCGCTTGGTACGGTCGTTGTCGAACAGGAGACTGGTGAATTCATTGGCGAAGTCACCGGGCACGGGCAGAGACTGTTGGTATCCCAAGGCGGCAGAGGTGGATTGGGTAATGTTCATTTCAAGAGTTCCACCAACCGGGCCCCGCGAAAGACTGTGCCGGGAACCCCTGGCGAGGCGCGCGAGCTCAGTCTTGAATTGAAAGTGCTGGCAGACGTTGGCCTGCTGGGGTTTCCAAATGCCGGCAAATCGACATTGATCAGTACCGTATCTGCTGCAAGGCCCAAGGTGGCAGATTACCCCTTTACCACTCTTTACCCTAACCTGGGCGTGGTCCGCATTGATATTGAACGCAGCTTCGTTATCGCGGACATCCCCGGATTGATCGAAGGTGCCGCAGAGGGAACAGGACTGGGAATCCAGTTTCTGAAACATTTGCAACGCACGCGGTTGTTACTTCAGCTGGTGGATCTGGCACCGTTGGCAGTGGAAGTAAGTCCTGTGAAGCAAGTCAGGCAGCTGGAACTGGAAATGAAGAAATTTGATTCCGGGTTGCTGGACAAACCGCGCTGGCTGGTTTTTACAAAGGCTGATCTGCTGCCAGCTGGCGAAGCTCAGGAGCACGCTGAAGAAGCCATTGCTGAATTGGGTTGGGAAGCGCCGTGGATGATGATTTCTTCGGTGACTAAAAGTGGTACGGAAGAACTGATGCAGCGCGTATCTGCAGAATTGGAGTTGTTGGTGGACGAAGAGAAAGTGGCTACTGAAAAATTACCGAATACGGCTGAATTTCCTGAGGAATCATTTGATTCCTGAAAGAAACTGCCATGAAAAAGCCCCGCGATAAGCGGGGCTTTTTCATATTCGGGTGCCAGGATCAGGCAACAAACGCTGGTGATTACAGGGCGCGGACGTGCTTGTTCAGGCGCGATTTATGCCTGGCGGCCTTGTTCATTGGCATGATGCCTTTTGCTACAGACCGGTCAATAGCAGGTACGGCTACTTTGTAAGCCGCTTCGGCTGCGGCCTTGTCACCTGTTTCGATGGCCCGCAACACGTTCTTAATGGATGTGCGGACATGTGATCGCTGGCTTGCATTACGACGGCGACTGCGTTCCGACTGACGGGCCCGTTTACGAGCTGATAGACTGTTAGCCAAGGTCTTTCTCCAAAACAATAAAGTTAAAAAATCAAGCCGAGCATTATCTTATTTTTTACCGTTTGGGTCAATTCAGAATTGCAACTGCTTAAATCCACAGCCAAGGTCGGATCTGCCACCACCACCTCCCGTATCCTGGGATTTATCCGGGATATGGTATTTGCACGCTATTTTGGCGTAAGTAGCGAAACCGATGCATTCTTCCTTGCTTTCAAGATTCCCAATTTTATGCGACGCCTGTTCGCCGAGGGTTCTTTCTCTCTTGCATTCGTGCCGGTGCTTTCCGAGGTGCGGGCCACGGGAGACCAGCGTGCACTGAAGGATCTGATCGATAACGTATCCGGCACGCTGGCAGGACTGCTGCTGGTGTTGACCGCCATTGGCGTATTTTCAGCGCCGTTGGTTCTGGCCATATTTGCCCCCGGCTGGCTGCTCGATGGCAGGCCGGAGTTTTGGTTGTCGGCTGAAATGTTGAGAATTACGTTCCCCTACATCCTGTTTATCTCGCTGACAGCTTTGGCCGGGGGAATCCTTAATACTTTTGACCGCTTTCTGGTACCGGCATTGACTCCGGTTTTGCTGAATGTTTCGTTGATCGCTGCCGCCGTTTTGTTTTCGACCAGGATGGAAGTGCCGGTCATGGCGCTGGCCTGGGGTGTACTGGCTGCCGGTATTGCCCAGTTGCTGGTGCAGGTACCTGCTTTAATGATTCTGGGTGTCATGCCACGCCCTCGCTGGGGCTGGCGCCACCCGGGTGTGCAAAAAATCTTCAAGCTGATGATTCCGACATTGATCGGATCATCAGTCGCGCAGATCAATCTGCTGCTGGATATCGTGATCGCCACCTTTTTGGTGAGCGGCAGCGTTTCGTGGTTGTACTATTCTGATCGTCTGCTTGAGTTTCCGCTGGGCGTATTCGGTGTAGCACTTTCCACGGTGATCTTGCCAAACCTTTCCCGAAAATTTGCCAGCCGTGACCCGGAGGCATTCTCAGCGACTCTCGACTGGGCGTTACGCCTTGCACTGATTATTACGTTGCCGGCGGCGCTAGGACTGGCGCTGCTTTCGACCCCGATTCTCATTACGCTGTTTCAGTACGAGGCTTTTCAACTCAATGACGTTGAGATGTCGGCGTTGAGTCTTTCCGCCTATGCCGCCGGGTTGCCGGCTTTCATTGCGGTAAAAGTGCTGGCTCCGGGTTTCTTTGCGCGTCAGGACACCAAAACTCCCGTCAAGATAGCGATCATCGCCATGGGTTCGAATATGGTCCTGAATTTCATCTTCGTGGGCACTTGGTTGGCGTTGGCTTTCAAAGGCCCGCACACCGGACTGGCCCTGGCCAGTTCAGCCGCCGCCTATATCAACGCAGGGCTTCTGTACCGCTATTTGAAGAAACAGGGTACTTACCATCCCGAACCCGGTTGGGGGCGGATCAGCGGCGCCGTGTTGCTTGCCTGTGGGGCAATGGTTGCAGCGATCTGGTGGCAGTATGGAGAACTCAGCCAGTGGGTGGGCGCTTCGGCCATCACCAGGGCATTAAGGTTGACAGGGCTTATCTTCTGGGGCGTTGTCGTATACGGATTTGCGCTCCTGGCCGGTGGATTGCGGAAACACCATCTCGAAAAAGGGGCTTCCTGATCCGGCTTTTCCAAGCAGATTATTTTGAGTTAGCGCTGGTATAATTACTAGTTTTTTGCGGCGTGCGATCAGTATCATGCGAGTTATCAGAAACAGGCCGGAGTGGACGGACGGGGTTTACGACTCCGGGCGCTCAATAGTCGCCATCGGGAATTTCGACGGTTTTCACCGGGGACACAGGGCCCTGATTGAACTCTGCAGGAAACTGGCCGGCGCAAACGAAACAGTGGTGGTGGTCACTTTCGAGCCGTTGCCGCAGGCTTTTTTCCGGCCGGAAAATGCCCCCGCGAGACTTTTAACGGTTTATCAGAAATTGGATTTGCTGAGATCGGCTGGCGTAGAAACGACCTGGTTGATGAGGTTTGGTCATGAACTCGCCGACCTGACAGCCAGGGAGTTCACCGAACAGGTACTCGTTCGGAAATTGAACGCCAGGTGTGTCGTCATCGGTGAGGATTTCCGTTTTGGCCGTGGCCAGGAAGGGGACGTGGCTCAGCTCAGGAAGCTGGGTGGTGAACTGGGTTTCGAGGTAAAAATTGTACCGGCGGTGTTGAGCGATGGCGAGCGGATATCCAGCGGCGGAATTCGGGCGAAACTGGCGGCTGGAAATTTCACTTCGGCTGCTGACTGGCTGGGCCGGCCGTTCAGGATGGAAGGGCATGTTATTCGCGGAGCCGGCCTGGGTAGAAAGCTGGGTTATGCCACAGCTAATCTGAGAATACGCACTGAGCCCAGCCCCCTGGGCGGCGTACTGGCAGCATTTTCCAGGGTAGAAGGAGGGCGTTGGCTGCCTGCCGTGACCAATCTCGGCCGGCGGCCTGCAGTGGGCGGCAAAGAACCGTTGCTCGAAGTGCATTTTTTTGATTTTGACCAGGACCTCTACGGACAGCGCCTCGAGGTTCAATTTGTGGCAAAGTTACGTGATGAATCGAACTTTGAGAGCCTCAATCACCTCGTTGAACAAATGAATAGGGACGAACGCGAAGCCAGGTTATGCCTGGCAAGTGCTGACAGACCCCCGGACGAACATTCTGGATAGCGATTAAGTATGGACTACAAGGACACAATCAACCTGCCAAAAACGTCTTTTGCGATGAAAGCCAACCTGGCGAATCGTGAACCCGTGATGGTTAAAGCCTGGGAGGATGACGGCCTTTATCAGAAAATCCAGGAACATACCGCTGGCCGTCCTGTATGGATTCTCCACGACGGACCTCCTTACGCCAACGGCGATATTCACATGGGCCACGCGGTCAACAAAATTCTCAAGGACATGGTGGTCAAATCGCGATTGATGGCTGGCTTCCATTCTCCGTACGTTCCGGGCTGGGATTGTCATGGCCTGCCAATCGAGCTGCAAGTTGAGAAAAAAGTCGGCAAAGTCGGTCATAAGGTAGACGCCGCCACGTTCCGCCAAAAATGTCGCGATTACGCGGAACGCCAGATTGATCTGCAAAGAACCGGCTTCCGGCGCATGGGTGTTCTTGGCGACTGGTTTAATCCCTATACCACCAAGAGCTTCATTTACGAGGCCGACATGATCCGCGCCCTGGCCTCAATCATTGATGGAGGCCACCTTATGCAGGGCGCCAAGCCGGTGAACTGGTGTTTTGATTGTGGCTCGGCGCTGGCAGAAGCCGAAATCGAATACCAGGACAAGACATCGCCGGCGATTGACGTTTTATTTGCCGCGGTTGATTCAAAAGCGCTGTCTGGAGCGTTTGGCGTAAGTGTAATTGACGACGAAGCGGGCATCCCGATCTGGACGACAACCCCCTGGACGCTGCCGGCTAACGAGGCGGTGGCCCTGCATGCCGATCTGGAGTACACGCTGGTTTCAGGTTTGGTAAACGGCAGGCAGGTATCCCTGGTGCTGGCGCGGGACTTGATGGAAGCGGTCGTATCGCGTATCGCTATGGAGAATGTTCGCGAACTTGGCTCTGTTCCGGGCGCAGCCCTGGAGCACCTGCGTTTGCAGCACCCGTTTTATAAGCGGGAAGTACCGGTGGTTCTGGGCGACCACGTGACAACCGAAGCCGGAACCGGCGCAGTTCACACGGCACCTGGACACGGCGTTGAGGATTTCCTGGTGGGAAGTGAGTACGATCTGCCAGTCACCAGCCCTGTTGGTGGGGATGGGCGGTACCTGGACAATGTCGAGATGTTTGCCGGAGAGTGGGTCTGGGCGGCTAATGATCACATTCTGGATGTGATGCGCGACAACGGTTCGTTGCTGTTTGCGGAGCCGTTAAAACACAGCTACCCGCATTGCTGGCGACACAAGTCACCCACTGCATTCAGGGTGACTCCACAATGGTTCATCAGCATGGAGCAGGGAAGCCTGCGTGGTCAGGCACTGGATGCGATCAAGTCCGTCAGCTGGGTGCCTGGCTGGGGTGAAGAGCGGATCAAAGGCATGGTTGAGAACCGGCCCGACTGGTGCATATCCCGCCAGCGGACATGGGGCGTGCCAATCACGCTTTTTGTCGACAGGCAATCGGGGGAACTTCATCCCGAAACATCTCAATTGATGCAGAGGATCGCTGATTTGGTCGAACAACGCGGTGCAGATTGCTGGTATTCAAATGAGATTTTCGGCCAACTGGGCGTTGATGCGGAGCGCTACGAGCAGGTTACGGATATCCTGGACGTGTGGTTCGACTCGGGCGTGTCTCACCGCTGTGTGCTCGATAAACGAGAAGAACTCACCCGGCCTGCCCAGATATACCTGGAAGGCTCCGATCAACATCGAGGCTGGTTCCAGTCATCATTGCTTACTTCAGTTGCAATGCACGGCGATGCGCCTTACGAGCAGGTGCTCACGCACGGTTTCGTGGTTGACTCAGACGGTCGAAAAATGTCGAAGTCGATGGGAAACGTAGTCTCACCGGTCAAAGTGATGAATAGCCTGGGTGCCGATGTAATGCGTTTGTGGGTGGCGGCGGCCGATTATCGTGGTGAAATGAGCGTTTCCGATGAGATTCTCAAACGTGTAGCTGACGCTTATCGCCGTATCCGTAACACCGCCCGGTTTTTGCTGGGGAACCTAGACGGGTTTTCACCCGACAAGGTGCTGAAACCCGGCGAAATGTTGCCGCTGGATCGATGGGCGGTGGACCGCGCAGCACAACTCCAGGAGCAGGTGAGGCAGGCTTACGATGACTTCCAGTTCCTGCAGGTTTACCAGAAAGTACACAATTTTTGCGCATTCGATATGGGAGCGTTTTACCTGGATATACTGAAAGACCGGTTGTACACGACTGCTTTCGACAGCGTGGCCCGCAGGTCGGCCCAGAGCGCTATGTACCATGTATTGGAAGCCATGGTTAGATGGGTTGCGCCGGTATTGAGTTTCACCGCCGAAGAGATTCACCAGCAAATTCCGGGTAATCGCAGTGACAGTGTCTTTCTGGAAACGTGGTACGAAAGCTTGTTCGAGATGGACAACGCTGCGGTCGAACGAAAGCGCTGGCAGCACGTCAAACAGGTACGAGACGAGGTCAGCAAGTCCATAGAAACGGTCCGCCGTGAGGGTAAAGCAGGCTCCTCGCTGGCGGTCGAGGTGGACTTGTGGCTGGACGGTGTACTGCGTGAAGCGGTAGATTCGCTGGGTGATGAACTTCGGTTCGTGCTGCTGACTTCCGAAGCCCGTGTTGGCGATGCAGGCGCTGCGCCTGAAGACGCCGAACGTATCGAACTGGAAGAGGGAGAGGTGGCGTTGAGAGTCACACCTTCGGGCCATCAGAAATGCGTGCGCTGCTGGCATTACCGTGCCGATGTGGGCTCGGATCCTGAGCATCACGAGATTTGCGGACGTTGCGTGGAGAATGTTTACGGGGCGGGTGAGACCCGCCACGTTGCCTGAGTTTTTGCATGATGAATGACTCAACAAAAAATGCGGAGCGGGGTGCTTTCCCACCTTATTCGTGGGTTTGGCTAGCGGTTTCTGCGCTTGTCATTTTGCTGGACTGGCAGACCAAGCAGTGGGCCAGCGAGGCGCTTGAGCTTTATCGCCCTCAAGAGGTATTTTCCTGGCTGAATATCACACTGGCGCATAACTACGGTGCGGCTTTCAGTTTTCTGAGTGATGCGGGCGGCTGGCAACGCTGGTTTTTCATGATGCTGGCATCCGGCATCAGTATGGTGCTGCTGGTCTGGCTGGTCAGGCTACCAAGGAAAGATTGGCTTACGGCATTGGGATTGTCCCTGATCCTGGGGGGGGCCATCGGAAACCTGGTGGACCGGGTTCAATTGGGTTTCGTGGTTGACTTCATTGATGTCTATTATAAAAACTGGCATTTTCCGGCATTCAATGTTGCGGATTCTGCCATCACTTGTGGGGTATTCTTACTTCTGCTGGAGGTGCTGCTGATGAGCAAAGCAAGGGTGGAACGACCCTGATGAAAATTCTGCTGGCCAATCCAAGGGGATTTTGCGCGGGTGTAGATCGCGCTATAGAAATTGTTGAACGTGCACTCAGCCTGTTTGGCGCACCGATTTACGTCCGTCATGAAGTAGTGCACAACCGCATAGTGGTCGACAGATTGTCGCGTGCTGGCGCGATTTTCGTCGATGAGCTGGAGCAAGTCCCGGACAATGCGACCGTGATATTCAGCGCACATGGTGTTTCCAAGGCGGTAAGAAGAGAGGGAGGTAACCGTGGGCTGCGGGTATTTGATGCGACCTGTCCACTGGTAACCAAGGTACACATGGAAGTTGCCCGGCACTGCAAGACGGGCACGGATGTGGTGCTGATCGGTCACGCCGGCCACCCGGAGGTAGAAGGGACGCTGGGGCAGTGGTCTGAAAACCCACTTTACCAAAATGAAATTTTTCTGGTCGAAAACCCGCAAGATGTAGATTCGCTTGAGGTAAATTACCCGGATAATCTCGCGTACGTTACCCAGACCACCCTTTCAGTGGATGACACGCAGGCTGTAATCAATGCATTACAGGCGAGGTTTCCGATGATTTCTGGCCCGAAACATGATGACATATGTTATGCCACTCAGAATCGGCAGGATGCTGTAAAGGAACTGGCCCAGCGAGTGGACCTGGTGCTTGTAGTCGGCTCCATAAACTCTTCCAATTCGAACCGTCTGCGGGAGTTGGCTGAAAAACAGGGCATTATCGCTTTCCTGGTCGATGGTGCTGAAGACGTGCAGGAGGCGTGGCTCGAAGGTATTTCAGCGGTTGGTGTTACCGCGGGCGCTTCGGCACCGGAGGGCCTGGTTCAGGGGGTGATCGAACGCCTCAAGAAATCCGGTGGCATAGCAGCTAAAGAAGTTACCGGGGTTCCGGAAACCATTGAATTCGCCCTGCCCAGAGAATTGCGATTTAAATTGGAAATCAGCTCCTGATCTGCCCAGTAATGCGCCTTCGCGAAAAAAGGACCAAGCCTGAATCACCGGCCACTCCAGCACTTGCTCAGGGCATCCAGTTTGCCACTGATACTACGGGTTCCGGACTGGTCCAGGCTAAGGCTGCCACAGGAATCATCTCTGCCTGGCCTGGGTTTCGCGAAAACAGTAAATTCCAGCGATTGATTACGGTCGGCTGGCTCTATTCGAAATTCGTGAAAATCATTGGCAAGGTTTTCGCCACAGCGTGATGTGTCATAGAATCCCGTATCCGCACGGATCCGTTCCTGACAGTCTGCAACGACAAGCATCATACGTATGGCTTCCGCGCGGTGGGCACGCTGGACATACCATTGGTAGGAAGGAACAGCAATGGTCAGCAATACGCCAATTATCGCGAGCACCATAACCAGTTCCAGCACGGAGAAACCAGTGGAGCGGTAAAAGGAGTGGCCTCCACTTTCTCCAGGTTTGGCGATATTTATCTTCTTCGGCGCCAAGATTGCCTCCCGCATGGGTATCTGCTCTCAAATTGCCGGCAGAAAGCTCCAGGAGGCCCAGTCGGTGGATACGATCCCGCCTGGAAGTCGCCTTCCCATGGCCGTGCGACAATTGCCTCGGTCACCGCAATACTGCGGGTGTTCTGTCCCGTTCCGCGACCGAAGACCCGGTAATAAGCCACGCCTTCAGCCCTGTTTTCGCCTCTCGGGTCCCCTGTGGCTTCATACTGAATTTCTTCCATGATCCAGCGGGCTGGCTCTGCCCCTGCATCCGGAGTGGACTCCTGTTCGGCGGTTTCCGGGTTGTAGCCTACTGCAAAAGTGTTGCTGCGCCACCACGCGGCGCTTTCAAATTCCGGCCGTGCGGGTAATTCACCGCGATTCACGAGACCCACAGGAAGTACGCAATTGATCTGGCAGCCACGCTCTCGTTCATTGACCAGTCGGCTATACAACCAGGTTTCCGCATAGTTCACTGCGATTGATGCATTTTGCAGCGCCATAGAATTCTCCTGGAAATTGGCCGTCATATTACGTTGAAGAATGGTTCCTGAAGCTGCAATCAATGCCAGCAGACTGAGCGCTGCGAGAAGAACGATTCCGGCCAGCAAAGCGATACCCCGGTTGTTCATCCTGTCCGCCCTTTGATTGCTGCAGTGAACTGGATCACCCGCCTCAACTTCCCATCTGCGGGTTTTCTGAGCATGGAATCCAGAACAACATGATTTTTCGATTCTTTTACAGTCACAGCGTCCTGGCTGGCGAGGAGGAGTCCGATCTTGACGCCGAGAATATTTCGCGAATCACTCCATTGACCAGCTTTGACCCAGGCCTCGATGTTGCCATCCAGGTCCGAATCCTGACCATAAAGCACCTGGAAAGACTCGACGCCCTGGATGAATCCCTGGCGTCTTACCTGCGTGGTGAGTTTGGTCAATGATGGTCCGAAACGGCATTGCTGTGTCAGCCCATTGTCGCTGTTCAGATCAAACACAAACTCCCTGATGAAAAAAGAGGCATTGCCTGAAGAGTCCATTTCCGGGTTAAGGTTGTTGAAGCAGTTCAGATCAGACCAGCTTCGGACTGCCAGGCGGTCGCTGCTTTTCGAAACGTTATCAAGTGAATTTTCTGCCAGGCCCAAAGGCGGGTATTGCTCACTCCAGGGCTGCGGAGTAAAGCCGGTCTGCCGAATGACATCAGTCAAGGTGTATACAGCCAGCCGGGCGTGCTCCTGTATCTGGGCCTGATTTCTCTGCAGACGCGTGGAGGAACTCGCGGCGGATGCGATCATGACCAAACCCAGAATCAGGAGGGCCGATAACGCCATGGTGATGATCAATTCAATCAACATCATGCCGTCGTTTCGTTGGCGCACTACCATGGAAGCCTCGAGACGAGCCGTCTTGCCCCGTTATCCCCGGAGTCTTTATGGCGCGGCTCAACCCAGAATACTTTAATCACCAACGCGCCACTCCCGTCGCAAGACGGATTGCTTGGGTCGCCATCCTCAGGAGTGCTATCACGGCAAACCAGGCCTTTTCCACCTGGTAGTTCGTTGCGGAGCTGAGTTTGCCAGAGGAGCATATTGTTGACCGCCATGGCCTCGCTGTCACAGAAATTATCGGTACAGGCAACCCTGTCGAAATCAGCAGGATTAACGTAATGCCCATAAGCATCGGAACTCATGGCGATCATCTCCGCAAGTGAACTCAGCTGGATTGTTGCCACAGTCTGGTGGCGGGCTTCAGCTGTTCCGTGGACTGCGGCGAGCAGCATCATCGAAAGGCTGCCCAGCCCCATGGAGAAGATAGCCATAGCAACCGATAGCTCGACCAGTGAGAACCCGGATTGAATTAGCCGATAGTGCCAGATCATCGCCTTCCTCCCGCTTGTGTGATCCTGGAATCCAGATCCAGATTTTCCATCACAGGAAAGCTGCAGAGTATCGGCTCAGAGCCCCAATTGTTGTCAGAAATCAGAGTGGTATTGTGAAAACAAGGGGTTTTGAATATACTGGCCGCCCTTCCAAGTGCCGACATAGCTCAGCTGGTAGAGCAACGCATTCGTAATGCGTAGGTCGGGTGTTCGAGTCACCCTGTCGGCACCAATTAAATCAATAGGTTATAATATCTTCGCAGGTATTAAATTTACATGATTATGCATGTGTTATGCATGATGCGAGTATTTGATACCGTTTGATTACAGAACTGCCTTGGCTGGAAAGGGTACCCCTTGTTAATGACGAGTCAGGAACAACGATGGCGAACAGGACAAGCGACCTCACCCCGAAGCAGCAGCACTTCTG
>PVMK01124885.1_pt1 | contig 38917 bp, 34 predicted proteins | sample 1853481 | NCBI WGS metagenome assembly PVMK01 (sample SAMN08533507, study PRJNA380276) | Marine sediment metagenome, whole genome shotgun sequencing project.
AACCTGAAGCAAGCATAGAAAGGCCCCCGTGTGGGGCCTTTCTTGTTTTGTGCCCTAGAGGCGTGCAATTTCCGCGCATATACTAGCCGTCAAATAAAACGAAGGCCTGTTGTTCATGCCTGCGAAATCGAAAATCTTTTTCACGCTGTCGGTTTGGATTGTCCTGACAATTCTCGCCGCGCCATCAATCAGGCTTGCTGCAGCGGCAACTGCACCGGATACGGCAAAGCTGTCACCGGAAGCAGCGGCATTCGCATCACGCACCCTCGCTTTCATCGATAGGATGAATGGCATTTATTTTGACGCAGCGGCGCGGCTCAACGGCGACGACAACCAGCTCGAACAAAGTGAGCTCGACAAGGAATTCGGCCACTGGGATACACAAGTCGCCCGCGGACCGGTAATCGAAAAAGCCGGACGCACGATCACGGTCATCAAGAAGCCGACCTTCCAGGCTGATACGCTATGGAGCCGCTACCTGGTATTGGCCGCGCACCCGAAGTCGCCGCTGGTCGGCACGATGCAGGCGTCGTTCGTCGTGGAGTTTCATAAAGACGGCAACAGCATGGTGGCCGGCATGATCGATGTCATGCCGGCGGCGACCAGTGACGAGGACCTGGCAGAAATCAAGAGTGCGGTTGAGGTGGTCTATCAGGCACACGGAGTCGACGGTGCGAAATACCGGCAGCGATCCTGCGTCGCATCGGCAGAGGAATTAAATGTCGAACATCGCCGCAAGGCCGCCTGTGTCGGTGGTAATTTCTTCGGCCGGAATCCGATGGCGGTTACCGAAGAAAATTTCGAGTTCATGACCGAGATCTACCAGACTTTCGTCGAAAGCTTTCTTGCGATCGTCGAAAAGCGCCGGAACGACGCTTATACGGAGGCCGACCTGGCCCTTCAAGACGAGATGCGCAGGGGCTGGCTAGAGGACCGCATGTTCGCCGACCCCAATACCACGCAATTTGCACCCTGGGAGGCCTGGTCACTGTATTCACTGCCTCCGGTCGTCAAGTTCTAATGGACTGGTCACGTCTAGTGGCTTATTACTGCGAAAAAATAGCAACGACCAAATGACACCCAAGCCTGATTCCAGTGGACCAAGGGAAGCGCCGACGAATCTGCGCGGCATGGTTCGATATCTGGGTCCGGGCATGATCATTGCCGCCGGCGTCGTTGGTTCGGGCGAATTGATTGCGACGACAAAGACCGGCGCCCAGGCCGGCATCAGCTTGCTGTGGATCATCCTGCTCGGCTGCGTCATCAAGGTATTCACCCAGATCGAATTGGGGCGCTACGTAGTAAGCACAAATGAAACGACACTGACCGCGATTAATCGAATACCGGGACCGCGTTTCCGCGCCAACTGGATCATCTGGCTGTGGCTGATCATGATGGGGACGACCTACGGGATGATGGGCGGTATCGTCGGCGCCGTCGGGCAATCACTGGCGATGACGATCCCAATCACCGGCGACTACGCGCTCGCGATAAAATCTGCGATGGCTATTGAGCCACAGAGCACCGATGTCCGGATCTGGGCGACCGCTGTGGCGATCGGTACCTCCGTGCTGCTATTTTTCGGGCGCTATAGGTTATTGCAAACGCTATGCGTCGCCCTCGCCTTTTGTTTCACACTGATCACCATTGGCAACGTCATTGCTTTGCAAACGTCCGGCTACGCGATTCCGGTCAGTGACATTCTCGACGGACTCTGGTTCGGGTGGCCGGATAACCCATCAGCATGGCTGACCGCGTTGGCCGCGTTCGGCATTATCGGCATAGGCGGCACCGACTTGATCGTCTATCCGTACTGGTGCCTGGAACGGGGTTATGGCCGCTTCATCGGGGCGCGTTCGGATGATCCCGGCTGGGCTGGCCGCGCATTAGGCTGGGTGCGGGTCATGAAGGTCGATGCGTTGGTGTCCATGTGCATTTACACGGTTGCATCTCTGGCTTTTTATTTCATCGGCGCCGCGGTGCTGCACAGGTACGGCCTCGTTCCGTCGGCATGCGGATGGTCAGCACACTGGCGTCGGCCTACGTGCCCGTGTTCGGTGAATATGCCAAGGCGCTGTTCCTGGCCGGCGCGCTGGCCGTTTTGTATTCGACGTTTCTGGTTGCGAATGCCGGCGCCGCCGCTTGCTGACCGATTGCGGAGGGATTCGCGGCCTGCTCAGCGACTCGGACACAGCGCGGGACCGCTCGATCGCAAGCCTGTCCGTGGCGCTGCCGTTGCTGGCTTTGTTGATTTATCTGACCGGGTGGAACCCGGCGCGGATGATTATCATCGGAGGTCTGGTTCAATCGGTGGTGCTGCCGGTCATTGGTTTTTGCGCACTGTATTTCCGTTTCAAACTGACCGACAGCCGGCTGCGTCCCGGACATTTGTGGGACGCGGCATTGATTCTATCCTGCTTGAGCCTGCTCACAGTCGGCGGGTTCAGTCTGTTCCAGATTATTTCCTGAAAAAGGGGGAGACAACATGCCATCCGAAGAATCAGACAAACAAGCCGTGGCACAGCTCGTGCACCGCATTTACGATTCATATCAGCAGTTCGATCCGGATCTTCTCAACCAGTGCGACACACCGGAATGCACGCTCTGGGATCTGTTCGAACCAGACCTGGTTCAAGGGGGCAGCGCAGCGCGGGCCGAATTCCGAAAAAAAGACATGACGGACTCCAAAAAGCGTGGGCCGCTGACGATCAACATCGAAGAGCCGGTCGTCGATGTCTGGGGTGATTTTAGCGTGGCGCGTTATTATCTCGATTACGCGTTCGAGTCACCCGGTGCGCTTGCAGGTCGCGTGCGAATTACAACAGTCGCGCGCCGCATCGACGGTGAGTGGCGGCGAGTGCACCATCACGAGGGCGCAGTGCCGACCGGAAGACCACCGCTAAGCGATTAGTGCCTCGGTTAACACGGCTTAGCTGTGTTCGGTGATCGTGTCGCGGTTCTCCTCCATAAAAGCATCAACCGCGGCGCCATATTCATCGAGGCTGGCCTTGCACATCGCGTGCGTCTCCATAGCCTGCCACCAAGTGGCAAGTCGACCGTCAGTGTCGGTGGGGTCGGCAATGTTCTCGAAAGTCGGGAACACCACGTTCTTCAGTAACTTGATGTACGGACCCAAAGCGCAATCGCCCAGCGTAGGTTCTGACGCCACGCAAAATGGTCCCGGCCCCATGTAATGCGCGAGAGCACGGAACGCCTTGTCGAGGTCTTGAGCGATGCGATCCACCTCCGCCTGATCGCGGGAAGCAGGCTTGAGATGCGGCAACAGCGGGCCAAAATTCGGTGAGATGTACAGGTCGGTGATCCGGGCGACCAGCCTGCTGGTCATTCGGTCCCTGTCCGCGGCCGGCAAGCCCATGGGCTTCGGGCAGGCATCCTCCAGGTACTCACAAATCACCTCCGACTCCGGAATGATGGTGCCGTCCACATCCAGGCTCGGCACCTTACCGATCGGGTTGATCGCGTGGAATTCATCTGACCGGGGATTGCCACCGGGGACCGGCGGCCGCTCCAGCTCCACGCCCTTTAGCCGGGCAAACATAATCACGCGTGTCACGTACGGCGAAGCGGCGGCACCATAGAGTTTCATGCTGACTCCCGACACGATCTGACACATCCCCTACGGGTATTTACGGATTTTTCCGGTTGAGCGCCACTGTATCGTGGTCCAAAAGAGTGTGCGCTCATGGATACGATCTTTCAGTCGCTGCTGATTCTGATGGCCGCCGTATGGATCGTGGCAATCGTGCTGCGTTGGCAGTGGGACAGCCGGACGGTCGGTCGCAGGCTGATATTGATTACGGTCACAAATCAATGACTGAAAATAATATGGTATTCATCATCGACCCCGACGACGCCCACAGTCGGGAGGTATCAGCGCTCCTGACGGACCTTGGGTTCTGCACGAACACGTATCGTAGCGCGGAGGATTTGCTCGAGGAGGAACCCTATCGGAGCACGAACGCTTGTATTATTTCGGAGATGAATCTGCCGGGCATGGATGGCCTGGATCTGGTGAGGACGCTACGGGAGCGAAACCAGGCGGTACCAGTCATCATTCTGACACGAGATACTAACGTATCGCGGGCGGTAGAAGCGTTTCGTGTCAGCGTGGCGGATTACCTGATTAAGCCTTACGTCGAGCGCAAGCTCGTCAACCGGGTCCGCAGTGCGTTAAACCAGGCAGGCTCAAAAGGCACGTCGGCCGTAGCGCCTTCTCGTCGGTAAGCATATTGAAACAGTCAGGACTCGATCAGTAGCGACATCCGCACGAGTTCGGCCAGTGAGCGCGCCTGCATTTTTTCCATCACCCGTGCCCGGTGAATTTCGACCGTTCTCTGGCTGACACCGAGGTCCATAGCAATGACCTTGTTGGCTGAGCCATGCACAACGAGCTGCATAACCTCTTGCTCCCTGGGCGTCAGGGTCTGAAACTGATTCTGGACGGTCTTCTTCCTGGCAGACTGCTCCTCCTGCTCGTCGCTTGTGGTCAAAGCCTGATCGATGCGGTCCAGCAGATCCTGATCCCGGAACGGCTTTTGGATAAAGTCAAAAGCGCCAATGTGCATTGCCTCCACGGCCATTGGAATATCTCCGTGGCCGGTAATAAAAATGATGGGAATGCTACATCCGCTGTCAGCCAGCCGTTTTTGCACCTCCATTCCACTGGTCCCCGGCATTCGGATGTCCAGCAAAATGCACCCCTCCCAGCCCGGGTCGTAGGCCTCGAGAAACTCGTCGCCCGAGCTGAATGTCGTCGTGTTCAAGTCGACGGTCTTCAACAATACATCCAGCGAATCACGGATAGCCTCGTCATCATCGACGATAAAAATGGTTGCGTTCTTTTCGCTCATCTACTCCCTAAGCCCTCGTAGGAATCGTAAAAGAAAAAGTTGCACCCCCATCGGCGTTGTTTGCGAAGGCAATCTCACCACCGTGAGATCGAACGATGGTTCGGCTGATGGCGAGTCCCATGCCCATACCGGCCGGCTTGGTGGTAAAAAAAGCATCGAACAGCTCTTTAGCTGCCTCATCTGGTATGCCGTGACCGTGATCCTCGATGTCTATCCTTATCGATTCCGGTGGTTCGGCCGCGATGGCTAGCCTGAGGCGTCTGTCCTGCGGCGGAGTGTCACACATGGCGTCTACTCCGTTTCGAATCAGATTGAGTATTACCTGCTGGATCTGCAAACTATTAACCACGATCTCGGGTAGATTGTCAGGTACATCTATGGTTAACACAATACCATGGGCCTTGGCATCGAGTTCGGCAAGCGGCTTTAGTTCCTCAATGAGCGCAGAGGGCAAGGTTCTCCCGCGGGCAATGTCTGACGGTCTGGTGAATTCGCGCATCTGCCTGATAACTTCCCCTGCGCGATGGGCTTGGGCATCGATTTTCTCAAGCGTTGACTTGATATCTTTCTGGTGACTTTTATTCGAAGCTATTAACCGACTGCCTGCAGCCGCGTAATTGGCAATGGCGCTCAATGGCTGATTAAGCTCGTGTGCCATGGCGGCAGCCATTTCGCCCAGCGTAGCGAGGCGATTCACATTGGTCATGTCTTCGCGTTGACGCAGGGAGTGTTCCTCGGCAAGTTTGACTTCGGTTAGATCGCGAACAATGCCTACGAACCGCGAATTATTTTTCAAGCGAACCTCGCCGATGGCAATGTGTGCGGGAAATTGTGATCCATCTTTTCGTCTCGCCTGTACCTCACGGCCAATTCCTATAATTCGCGCTTTTCCGGTCGTCAGGTACCTTTTTATGTAATCGCCATGCTCGTCCCGGTCGGGCTTCGGCATCAATAAGCTGACTTTCTCGCCGGTGGCTTCGGCTTTGGTGTAGCCAAACATCTCTTCAGCCGCTTGATTGAAGGCCTCGATTTCACCGGATTCGTTAATGATAATCATTGCCTCCACCAAGGCGTCCATCAGTGTGCGCAACTGAAGTGCACCGGATTCTGTATCCGGCTTATCCTGGGTTGGTATGGCCAATGTTTGTTTGAGAGAAAGTTGAGGACAAGCGGCTGAGTTTAGGCTAGTCGCCACACCGCCTGCAAGAGAAATGAGCGAACGCAGCACTATGGTATGGACGGGGAAGAATGTGCTGCGCTCGCTCCAAAAAGGATGCTAACTGACCATGTGTCCTTGGCTCTGCCTTCTATTTCAATTCTTGGAGTAGTTATCGGCGACGTGCAGTTATCGTGAAGGACGGCTCGTAGCACCGCATAATCTCGTCGAAGGCCAGTAGCGCTTCCAACATGTAAGGTCTATGGTCATCTCCTTTTTAATACGCTGTTTCAGCGCGTCAAAATCGGTTGGTTGGTCCGTATCGACATGGATCGCATATCGCTTTTCATCTAACGTTAGCGGTTCCTCTAGTGTCTATCCGAAGATATGCCAGGTGTATCCGTACAAACCCCTACAGCTGCTTAAGTACAAGTACGGATGGGGAAGTTATGCGATGGGCGTTACGATCTATTGCAAGTTAATCAGGTCCACATCCATGGCCCGCGACGGGGCCCATCAAGCAGATCGGGGAATCGAGTCATGTACATAAACTTCTGGTATCCAATAGTTCGAAGCGAAGATCTGGCGCCCGGAAAGCCCGAAAAGGCCAAGGTACTGGGCTTGAACTTCGTGGCATTTCGTGACAACGAAGGCAAAGCTCAGGTATTGAGCGACACTTGCTGCCACCGTGGCGGCTCTCTGGGCGGCGCGTGGTCCTCGCTCGCGAATGCTCCAAGGATCGTCAATGGATGCATCGTCTGCCCCTACCACGGCTGGGAGTTTAATGGCGAAGGTCAATGCGTAAACATCCCGTCCATCGGTTACGGAACCAAAGCCCCGGCACGCGCCAAGGTTGATGCGTACCCGGTTGAGGAGAAATACGGCATCGTATTTGCCTTTCTCGGCGACCTGCCGGAAGAGGAACGCCCGCCCCTGCTCGAGGTCGAGGAATATGGTCAGCCCGGCTGGCGCGCTAATTCGATCCTGATCCTGGAGGTGGACTATTACTACGAACGGTCCATAGAGAATGGCCTGGACCCGGCCCACAACGAGTTCGTGCACCCGACCCATGGCCACAAAGGTGTCAACCGGGATACCTACAAGGTCAATGAATATGGGACCGAGGACCATCGTCAAGGCTGGGGTTTTTGGTTCATGCACCGTTTCGATGCGCCACCGTTGCCGCAGTCGAATGATTCGACCGCCCAGGGCGAGACCCCGTGGGGTGATGCAAAAACGGAGCGCAGCGACGTCTATGCCGGCGGGGGCACCTACGGCCCAAATGCGATGGCTACGTACATCAACATTAAGCCCGAGCCCGACCATAAGGGATTCCGTCAGTATTTCTTCGAGCAACCCGTGGATGAAAACAAGACCCGCATCTTTTTCCTGAATATGCGGGACTTCTTGCTGGAACCGGAACACGACGGCCCCATCCATGCGCGCAACAAGATAATTGCCCAGCAGGACATCGACATTCTTCTCGAGGTTTACCCCACACGGACGCCGGTCAGCAACACCAAGGAAGTGCTGATGCCCGCGGACAAGGCCATTGCTGCCTATCGCGAATGGCTGGCCAAGTTCGACGACAAGGGCTGGCGTATTGACTGGACAGAGTTCAAACGCCGCAACGGCACGGACAGCGGTTTTGCGATTCCGAGCCCCGCACGGCGAAACTCCGGCAACTGGGTGCTCGAACAGATTCCACTGATTGAGGGCAGGGCAGAGCGCAAGATTGCAAGCGCCTGACCGCGGACTCAGAAACGGAAGCGGACGGTGCCCCCGAGCTGGCGGCCCCTCGGCAAAGCGATGCCGAAACCGCGGGGTAAGCTGGAGACCCGCGAGCCCTGCTGGGGAAGTGACGGCAGGCTCCCTAAACAGCAGTCGAAGTAACGCAACACGTCGGTCGGTGTGTCGTCGTCAAACACATTCTTGCCCCAGACGACGAACTCCCACTGACCGGTATTGATACCGGCCCGGATTCCAACGAGGCTGCTGTCCCCGGTTTCGATCAGATTATGTACCTGTGCATACTTCGAAGATTCAAACGTGTAGTTACCGCTGACATAGCCGTTGATGGTGGATGAAAACGGCCACTCGTAACGCAGGACCAGCGAACCCATGTGCTCGGCGACTCGCGGCACGCGGTTGCCGCTGACATCACCGAGCGCCTGGGTCTGCGCAAAGCTGCCATCGCTGCCGCGCAAATCGGCCTCATCAGAGTCGATGTGCTCCCGAATTTCCGCATCGGTATACGCGTAGCTGGCACTGAGGCTGAAACGATCCGTTACAAATACAATCCCTTCCAGTTCCAGCCCGTAGACCGATGTGCGCCCCACATTTTGAATGATCGATGCGGTGCCGCCATTCGGCAGCTCAATGATCTGGGTCAGTTGCTGACTGTCGACATCCAGGTAATACAGGGCGACACCGCCTGACGCTCTGCCATCCCACCAGTTGGCCTTGACCCCGAGTTCATAGTTCCAGAGCTCCTCTTCGTCGACGCTTCGGAAGCGCTCATCCGGCGAACTATCGGGCAGACTTGGTACAACAGAGTTGAAGTCACCGGGCTTCGTACCTTTTGCAATATTCGCATAGACATTCGTGTTCTCGTTACTTTGGTAGCTCAGTGTGAATCTCGGCGTGACATTACGATCGGTTTTGTTGAAACTCTCCTGGAGCTGTCCACTTCCATCGTTGGCGAAATTTTCGACGGTAATCTCATCCTGAGACCAGCGCAGCTCGACCGATGTGACCCAGCGATCTCCAAAATCCCACTCGAAGCCGCCGAAGAATGCCAGATTCTCGACGCTGTCCTCGGTCAAAGGTCCGAAGTTCGGCGCCACCACGATGTTATTGCTGGCGTCTAAAAACACCCGGTTTTCGACAACCTCGTCGGAGTCGCCATCGTAGTAATAGCCCCCCCAGCGTCCATCGAACCGGCCGGTCAGCCGGCGAACTGAAGCGTAATTCCTGCGACAGGTCACTCTGTTCAATTTCGTCTGCGATCGTAAAGGAGCCCGGTGCGAACGGTAAAGGGTCATAAGCCGCATAAGACGAGTCGAATCCGCGTTCCATTTCATCACCGATGTAGCCGGTGATGCTGTGTATCGAGTAGCCTCCGGGCAGGGTCCAGTCGATGTCCAGCGCCGCCAGCTGCCGATCCAGCCGGGTCCCGGCGCCACCGGCGGCATCGAGCAGGTCGGTGAACAGCGTGACCTGCTGCTCGAGCTGCGCCTCGCCTATGAAGTACTCGCGGGCACGCGGCGCTGCCGGAGTGCGAAAACAGCAGTTGTTCAGCGTACGTGGCTGCAGATAGATCGGAAAGTGACCGTCATCAGTCGACTGAACGCCGAGCTTTAATGAAACATCGAGATTTTCTGTCGGTGTCCAGTACAACCTGCCCGTAAGGTCTTTGGTTTCCAATCCACCGACCGTGCTGCCGTCACGCGTGTTTTCGTATTCGCCGCCGTAATCGTAATAACCAGCGCCGATCAAGAAAGCCAGCCGGTCGCTGGCCAGCGGACCGCTGAGCCATACGATGCTTGGACGGTGTCGTGCTCGGCACCGGTCAGCGTTACCTCGCCCTCGAACTCCCCGGTCGGACGACGCGTCACGTAGTTGATGGCGCCGGCGTAGGTGCCCCGGCCATACAGCGCGGTCTGCGGACCCCGCAGAATTTCGACCCGTTCCAGGTTATACAAGCCCGCCGACTGAATCGTGCCGCCAACAAAAACGCCGTCAATGAACGTCGATGCGACCGACGTGTTGGTAATGCCATTGCGTATCGTCGTGACGCCTCGGACCGTGGGCCGGTCCGAAGCGGGTTGCCGCCCCGTCGCCGGGTTGAAAGAAAAGCCCGGTGTGTAACGGGCCAGCTCGTCGAGACGGGTTAACCCGAGTTGTTCCATGGAATCCGCGGTAAACACCGTCACGGCGATCGGCACGTTCAGAACAGGCTCATCTTTCTTTCTGGCCGTAACGACGATCTCTTCTATTAATAAGGTATCGGGGCTCGCGGGCACCGGCGCTGTGCCAACCATGAAAGCCGTCAACGCGAATGCTGCCCTTGCCTGGCTCGAGTATCGGTTCCGCGTTGAAACACCCGCCCTTACGCGGCATTCGGCGCCACTGTTGGCCATCATCAGGAATCCCCGTCCCGGCTCTTATCCCCGGCCCCTAAGAGCCGACCAGTGACCGCTTAGAAGGATGCGGTCAGCATCACCCAGAATTTGTCGGTGTCGACAAAAAATGTGTCGGCATTGTACAGCGCAAACTTTGCGAGCACGGAGTAGTGCTCACCGAAGGACCACTTGGCAGCAAAATCGAGTTCGTCACCGTAGTCGCCGCTGCCTGTTTGGGGGGAGAAGTCATGGTAAATGAGGCTCCACTTGCCTTTGAGAATATTCGCGCTCGCCGCAATATAGAAATCCTCGATACCGCCCGCAGGTGTGGCCAGAAACCGGTCGGCCCAGCCCTGAAACTTGTGCCCGGTCGCCAGCGGTGTCTGAAATGATTGCCCCGGCACGCCATTTCCCTCGAGGACCTCGTAGCCGGCCTTGACGCCAAATCGCGACCAGTTCAGCCCGGCTTCGAGCAGGTAGTAATCCGCATCGTAGTTGACCGGATTGTCCGCGTAGTCCTGCTGCGTGGCGTACTCGCCTGTATAGGCGAGTTTCAGCTTATTGCCAAATTCATGGTTCCCGGTCAGCCGCAGGCCGACGGTCTGGCTGGAACTCAAATCTTGTGCTGGTGTGGCCTCATTCCTGTTCGAGAGGTCCAGCCAGTATCCGTATCCGAACAAGGTCGCATACGAGCCGAAACTGTAGCTGACGTCGAGAAGATTAGTAGAGCTGCTGAAATCGGCCGACGGAATGCCACTGTCCGGCCCGAAGACGCGCTTGACCCGGCTGACATAGCTGTAGAACGCTTTGAGTTTATCGGACGGTGAGTAGGCAACCGACACCGCATCATAGGTCTGTTCGTTCTGCCGCCATTCCACGCCGCCAACGAAACGCAGGTTGGCGCGTTGGATTCGCTGCCGGCCCAATACGAACTGGGTGTTTTTGAGTCCGGTGAATGCCAGCGACGCCAGGTTCAGGTCGGTCCCCTTGGGATCTGCCACGATGGGGTACTGTGTTTTGCCGTTTCGGGTGTCGTTGAAGTCGCTCGAAACGATCGGGCGGAGATCGTCCACACCGATCGTGGCGTAAAAATCCCGGAATTCGGCAGTTTTGTACACCAGCCGCGTGCGCAGCGTCGAAGCGTTGGCTGCATCGGTGACCGGATCCGCCGGCCCGAGCGAATCCCGGTCCACATACTCATAGCGGTAACGAAACTGCAGATCAAACGACCCTTCCGTGAAGGCCTGCGCAATCTCATCGCCGAGTTTGTCCTCGGCGATGGCGGGGAACGCCAACAGCATTACGCCAGCCGCGCAGCCGAGTGCCTTCCATAGACTTCGGGCCACAACCGGCCTGGCCAAGTGATCCTTGTGATTTTCGACGGCAGACATCGATCGTCCTTCCCTTTTCACCGGTCAAAATTCCTTGTGTAGCCGGTACCCCACCCGATCATCAGTAGATATCGTTCATCGTGTTGTAGACGTTGAACTTGCCGGTCGGCGTGACGATGCGCGGTCCCTTGATCACATGCTTCAGTTGCCGGGTCTTGTCATCGACGATGACAATTGCGGATTCTTGCTCCTTACCGCTCCAGACCGAGAACCAGACCTCATCGCCATTCTGGTTGTACTCAGGATGGACCACCCGCTTCGGGCCTTCACCCAGCTCGGCCCATTCGGCGATCGGCAGCACCTCATAGCCGGCGTCAAGATTGTCGATGTCGAACACGGCGACTGACTGGCTGATCGACGCTTCCGGGTTCAGTGCCGTATCGATCCAGAGGTTGCGCGAGTTGGGATGCGTCTTGACGAACAGCGAGCCGCCACCCTGACCCTCGAGCACCCTGACGACCTTCCAGGCCTGATCGGGATGCCCCTCGGGATCCGTGCCGATCATCGTGATCTTGTCATTACCGAGTGCACTGGTGACCCAGACGGGACCGTATTCGGGATGCACGAAGTTCGCACCGCGTCCAGGGTGCGGGATCTTGTCCACATCCACCATTGCGATCAACTTGCGCTCCTTCGAATCGACGACCGCCACCTTGTCCGATTTGTTGGCTGCGGTCAGGAAATAGCGCTTGGTGGAATCCCAGCCGCCATCGTGCAGAAAACGCGCGGCATCGATCGTCGTCACGGACAGGTTTTCTATATCGCTGTAATCGACCAGCAGGATGCGGCCGGTCTCCTTGATATTGACGATGAACTCAGGGTGTTGGTGTGAGGCGACGATGGCCGCAACCCGCGGTTCGGGATGGTATTCCTGCGTGTCCACCGTCATGCCGCGGGTCGAGACAATTTTCAGCGGCTCGAGCGTGGTACCGTCCATGATCACGTATTGCGGCGGCCAGTAAGAGCCGGCGATCGCGTATTTGTCTTCGTAGCCCTCGTATTTCGAAGTCTCGACCGAACGGGCCTCCAACCCGACCCGGATTTTCGCCACGGTCTGTGGCGGATCCATCCACAGGTCGATCAGGTTGATCCGGGCGTCACGACCGATCGTATAGACGTAGCGGCCCGACGTGGACATGCGTGAAATGTGGACCGCGTAACCGGTGTCCACGATGGAAATAATGTCCTTTGAGTCGCCATCGATGAGCGCGACCTCACCGGAATCCCGCAGCGTGACCGAGAAAATATTGTCGAGGTCATAGCTGTTCTGCGGGCGCGTCGGGCGGTCCTCGACCGGCACGAGCTCCTCCCAGGTCGCTTGCACATCCTCCATTCCGAATTCCGGCGGTATCGGCGGCTCGTGCTGCAGATACCGTGCCAGGATGTCGACGTCCTCATCGGACAGTTCGCCGGAACTGCCCCAGTTCGGCATTCCGCCCGGCGAGCCAAAATTGATCAGTGCTTTCAGATAATCCGTGCCCTTCTGCTGGGTGTTGTCCGTGGTCAGCGGTTTACCCGTGGCACCCTTGCGCAGCACACCATGACATCCAGCGCAGCGCTCAAAGTACAGCTGCTGCGCCCGCGCGAAATCACCTTCCGACATGTTCGGTGCGCCCGGCGTGAGGCGCACCTGAGATTCACCGACGTCCATCGGTGCTCCTTCGAGCGCTTGCAGCCCCTCGGGCGTACCCGGATGGCGTTCGCCGGCAGCCATACGAGTCTCAAGGCCAGCTTCACGTCGAAATTCGACGACCTGCTCTACCGTGATGGAACCGTTTGCATTGCCCCAGCTGTTCAGCACGTAGGTCAATATCGTTGCGAGCTCTGCATCGCTGAGGTAGGCAACGGCCGGCATGACGTTGTTGTATTCCTCGCCATTGACGGTCAGCGGGCCACTCATACCCTTGATCGTCGCCTCCAGCAGCCGCGACGGGTTGCCGATGATGTAGTCGCTGGCTGCCAGCGGCGGGAAAAGCGCCCGGCAGCCCGGTCCCGTCGGCCTGGTGACAGGCACCGCAATGGGCAAGATAGAGTGCCTCTGCCGGATGCACTTCGCTGACCGCAGCGCTGGCGACTTCAGCCTGGTGCTCCAGCGGCGCGCCCTCGTCGATGCCCGCACCGCCGCCGGGCCCGATGCCATCGCAGGCAACCAGCATCAGCGTCAATCCAATCGCCGTAATCAACGCCAACGACCCGGGCGTGAAAATGTTCGATACCATGCAAGCACTTGCGGCCTGCCGATGTTGTGAAACCAACCGGACAGTCATAATCAAATTCTCCCACGTAGCAATTGACCTTGGCCGCTCCATTCTGGCATATCAATTTGAATTTTGCGGCTTATTACAACCAGTCCAATAAGGAATTCTACCTAGCACCAAAACTTGGTTTCCTCGATGTCAATTCCAATAAGGGATTCTACCTAGAGCCAAAAAAAGGCTTTCTCGACGTCCGTTGCAGACACCAGAAACGAGTGAGCCTTCCAACGCCCTAAGTTAGATAGGCAGTATTTCTTTTATCCACGTCGAGAATATGCCCCGGGAACCATATTCTGAGAAAGACCATAAGTTCGTGCATATCCTCCGTTGTCGCCTTTGCAACCTTCTGTTGCCAATCCAAAAGTTCTTCGCGCAAGCGAACGTGTGCTTTCTTGTGTTTTTCAAGGTCCGGGCAATGATTCTTTTCCAGTAGTTTTTCTTCGTTTGCGAAATGGCCGTTCGTGTAATTGATGAGGTCTGTCAGGACCGGAGCAATCTGTTCATAAGTGCCACCTTCCTGAACCGCTTCATCTATTTCGTTGATTAAGCGCATCATACGTGTGTGCTGGCGGTCGATCGCTTCGATCCCAATGCTGAGCTCATCATCCCAGCTGATCAGCGGTTTCAGGAAATTGCCGGCGCCCGCCCGCAGCAAGCTGGCAAACTTCGCTTCAAAACCGGACGGCAGCCTGGACAATTTCATGACCGTCCAATGCATCCAGATAAAGCAGATACCGGAGATTACCAACATGAACATCCAGCAACTCGTCCACAGCCCGGTGCCGTCGAGCAGATAACCGAAAATGATCGGGCAGACGAATCCACCAAGGCCGCCGAGCACGCCGACCATGCCGCCGACAACGCCGACCTCGTCGGGAAAATAATCCGGGATATGCTTATACACCGCCGCGCTGCCGACGCCCCAGACGCTGCCGAGCAGCATGACGAAGAACGCGAAGATCCAGACGTTGGCCTGGAAATAGATCTTCGTGGCGCCGCTGGCCAGTAGCTCCCGCCGTGCGACTTTTTGTCCGACCTCGACGACGGGCTCCTGCCAGGTCATCATCGTCGGGAACACGACGACACGCTCATCGAGGTCCTCGAACGACTGCTCCTGCTCCTGGAGCGCATAGCGTTTGTCATCGACGACGACGACGGTCGGGGAGACTTCAGTCACGGTTCCGGCCCGCGCGGCCATGATGCCCTCGCCCGGGGAATAGACTTCCATCTTCGGTATCACGAGCATAAAGCTGATCAAGACCGACAGGCCCAGGACCCAGTACATGACGACTCGTGCGCCCATGGCGTCCGACAGCCAGCCACCGAATGCGCGAATCACGCCGGCAGGCAGGCTGAAAGCAGCTGCCAAAAGACCCGCCGTGACCAGCGGCAGGTAGTAAACGTTGACGAAATAGGGCACGAGCCACTGGGAAAACGCGACGAAGCATCCGAAGACGAGGAAATAGTAAAGCCCGAAACGCCATACGCGAACATTTTTCAGCGGGCGCAACATGGTAGCGAAAGTTTTGTCGTTCGATGCAGACTTCTTGTTGGTCGAGAAAATGAAGAACAGCACGCCCATGATCGCGAGCATCGCGGCATATAAAACCGGCAACTGCCTCCAGCCCTCGAGATTTGCGCCGTTGTCGGTCAGCTGGTTCAACAGGGTCGGCGCAAACAGCGTCGTCAGCCCGGCGCCCACATTGCCGGCGCCAAAAATGCCCAGAGCCGTCCCCTGTCGTTTCTTCGGATACCACACCGACGTATACGCGATGCCGATCGAAAAACTCACGCCAGCCAGGCCCCAACCGGCGCTACACAGCGCATAGAACAGGAAGCTGTCCGCGTACGAAAGCAGGTACATCGGTACGGCACATAACAACAGCAGGCTACCGTAGACGGGCTTGCCGCCGAACTTGTCCGTCAACATGCCGGCCGGCAGCCGGAAGATGGCCCCGGTCAGCACCGGGATGCCCATGAGCCAGCCGATCTCGACGGGTCCCCAGTCGAAAACCGCATTGGCGGCCAGAAAAGTCACGAGCACGCCGTTCATCATCCACGCGGCAAAGCACACGGTAAACGCCAGCGTGTTTAGAAACAGCGCCTTATGCGATCTGGCAGTCGCAACTTTCTCCATGCAATTCGCCTTATCGGTTGGTAGGTTTTAGTTGTTGCGCGGCCGGGCTTCCGACCAAGCGGTACCGGGCTGACGAATCCGGTGTCTGTCCCAATACCAAATCACCACCTGGTAGGGGCGCCAGATATAGTGGAACGGCGCCACGAGTAAATGCACCAGTCGCGTGAACGGGAATATTAGAAGAATAGAAAAAGCGCCAACAATATGCGCTCTGATCACCAGTGGCATGGCAAACACTGCTGCGGGCTGCGGGTCCAGCTTGACAAGCGACCACAGGTACGGCGACAGGTCGGAAGCAAACCATGACGAACCCCAACGATAGCCGAGAGCTATCCAGCAACCGAGGATGACCTGCGCCAGCAGAAACAGTTCGACAAACAGATCCATCCCGCTGGTAACGACTCTCAGTCTTGGATTTAGCAAGCGCCTGAGAATCAATGCGCCAAGCCCAAAAACAACGGCAACAGCGAAAGTAAACGCTACGCCTTCATGAGCAATGAGGCGAATGGGATCGCTATTCCAGGCCAACACAGCTTTGGGAAACAAGAACACAACGAGGTGCCCAAGAAACAACATCAGGATTCCCCAATGGAACGGCACACTGCCCCAGAAACCTTGCCTGCCCTCGAGAAATTGCGCGGATAAGCTCGTGTATTGAAACCCCTTCTGTCGATAGCGGTATATCGTCCCGACGAAAAAAACGACCACTGCGACGTAGGGGAATACGACAAAAAAGAAATGATTTAAGGAGCCCATTAGATTTCCCCTCTCTTAATTAGAGGCCTCTGCTTTCTCTTCAATCTCGTTCTCTACTTTGATTGATCCAAGGAAATTACTGCTGAATCGTTTCAGCGGTGTTGTCTGTATGCGCGAGAAATCCTGCTTGAGAACCGAGTACAAGGTTTTCAGGGTAAATTGATACAGCGTTACGGCGTCCGGCTCTGCTACGGCAGGAGTCTCGATCAGAGTTTTGTAATGTTTCTGGTAGGACTCATTTTTCTTTTGGATTCGATCGGTCGAGAATTCACGAATCATTTCGCTGAGCGCCGGAGCAAGAATCGCATAGGCCAGATCCTCCACCAATTCCTCATCGCGTAGCTCGGGGATCAACCGCAGCACATTCGGAAGATGGTCTGCTAATTCCGTCCCACAGTCGATCTGGGCCTCGGAATGCTCGCGATTCAGATTCGCCAGCATCTCACCCCGTTTGTAATCATCACCGAACAACACATAGCCCAGGTCCAGCGTCGTGACTGCCTGAACGTCAAATGAGCGCGTGAATAATTCCTGCATGGTCAGCAAATCATCGGCAGGCAAAAGCTCCAGGAACTGATCGAGTTCTGCGGCAGCCTCCGGATAGCGCTGATCCAGCAACTGTTTGACCTCCCTTACCTTTTGCGGGTATTCCGCAGCGGGGTACTGAAACAGTTCCGCCAGCAAACGATAGTGATTCAAGTTCTGCACTTTACGGCCCCCTCTGGTCGGTCCCTTCCTTAAATCCAAACCCCGTACTACCCTTTTTATCGCCGGTGAATTCCATCATCTCCATGGCCTGTTCCCGATGAGCGGCTGGAATGACGAAGCGATCGTCAAACTTTGGTAGCGAGGTCAGGTAGTAAATGTCCTCTGCCATCTCGGCCGTCAGTCCTGCATCCTGCAATGTCTGGGTGGCCCTTTCTTCGGAGATGTCTCCGACGGTCTTCCAGCGCCGGTAGACCCTGACGGCCATCAATTTCATGATTCTTTTCTTGACCATCTCCGTATCGCCGGCGCTAAACAGGTTCGCCATATATTGCAGCGGGAAACGGGCCTCATCGATGGTGCCCCAAAGCTCCTCGGTGCTGGTGTCGTAGAGCCAATCGTCGTCCCAGCGTTTGACCACGTCCCCCAACTTGTCGGCCTGTTCAGCATTCTTGCCTTTCGCCAATGAAGCCATAACCGGCAGAAGCGGCGGTACGTAGAACAACATTGGCATCGTCCGAAATTCAGAATGCAGCGGCAGCGCCATTCCCCATTTCTTCACAAACTTGTAAATCGGCGAAGCCTGGGCCGCTCTGATCGTAGAATCCGCAATACCATTGCTCTTGGCCGCCGCAACGACCTCTGGATCAAACGGATCCAGCATGATGTCCATATGCCGTTGCACGAGATCTCCTACGTCCGCCGAAGCTGCTTCCTGGATCTTGTCAGCGTCATAGAGAATGACACCCAGATAACGAATCCTGCCAACGCAGGAGTGCATGCATGCCGGGGCGAGTCCGGCTTCAATGCGCGGGAAACAAAGAATGCATTTTTCGGATTTGCCGGTGTGCCAGTTGTAGTAGGTCTTCTTATACGGACAGGCGGTGACGCACATACGCCAACCCCGGCAGGCTTCCTGGTTGACCAGCACAATTCCGTCTTCGCCTCTTTTATAAAGTGCTCCGGATGGGCAAGCCGCGACACAGGCAGGATTCAGGCAATGGTTACAAATTCGGGGCAGGTAGAAGAATGCCATCTTCTCCAGCTGAAACATCGCTTCGCGCTCAGCCGGAGAAAGATTCGTCAGATTTGGATCATTTCTCGCGTAATCCGGCGTACCACTCAGATCATCATCCCAGTTGGGGCCCATTTTTATATCAATGGGTTTATTGGTTATCAGAGATACAGGCCGGGCAGTGGGTTGATCATCGCTGGCTGGCGATTCGATCAAGTCCAGGTATTTGTAAGTGAAGGGCTCGTAGTAATCGTCGATGACCGGCAGGTTCGGATTGTGAAATATGTTTCCCAATCCTTTAGCCTTGCCCGCCCCCTTCAGGGTGATGTCCTTACCGCTGCCATTTCCCTTTTTCTCCCAACCTCCCTTGTAGATATCCTGGTCTTCCCATTTTCCCGGGTATCCGGTGCCGGGCTTGGTCTCAACATTGTTCCACCACTGGTATTCGGCGCCCTTACGGTCGGTCCAGATGTTTTTGCAGGCAATGGAGCACGTATGACAGCCTATACATTTGTCTAAATGAAAGACCATCGAGATTTGTGATCGTATATCCATTTCTTTCTGTACCCGTCTCTATCCGTGCTAAAGAATTACCAAACAACCTTATTCATTTTCTTGACAATCACGTGGGTGTCTCTGTTCGGCGCAATTGGACCCCAGTAATTGAAGTGATAACTGAACTGACCATAGCCACCCGCCAGGAAATTGGGCTTCAGGTGAATTCGCGTCACGCTGTTATGCCCCCCTGCACGCCGGTTACCCCGGATCTGCGACTTCGGTATTCCGGTCGTTCGCTCCGGTACGTGGTAAACGATGCAGACTCCGCGGGGAATTCTTGAACTGACGACGGCCCGCGTGCAGTAAACACCGTGGTCGTTGTAAACCTCTACCCAATCGTTGTCCTGGATTCCGAGTTTTTCGGCATCGACCTCACTCAGCCAGCAAGGCTCGCACCCCCGGGACAGCGTCAACATCCGCAGATTTTCCATGTAGGTGGAATGGATGTGCCATTTACCGTGCGGCGTAAGATAGTTGAGCACCAGCGCCTCCCCGTCTTTCAGGGTTTCCTTCAAGTCTCCATACAGTTCCGGCTTCGGCGCGGGCTTGTAGGTTGGGAGGTTCTCCCCGTACGCCAAGTACATGTCATGGTCGAGATAGAAATGCTGCCTACCGGTCAATGTCCTCCACGGCACCAGCTTTTCGTAGTTGTAGGTATAGGGGGCATAAGCTCTGCCATCATGCATCAGCCCGGACCAAAGCGGCGACGTGTTGTATCGCCTGGGTTGCGCCTGCAGGTCGGCATATCGAAATTTGACGTCCTCACTCCCCCTGGCCAGGTCCACGAGCTCAAGACCCGTTTTCTTCTCCATATACTCATAGGCCCTGACCGTGAGTTTTCCGTTACTCAGCGTCGAAAGCTCGAGAACAACATTCGCTGCGTCTATGTCTTCCTCAATGCTCGGATACAGTTTCCCGTCCATCTTTCGAACCGGAAAATGATTCGACTCGATCATTTCGTCGTAGACATCGTCGCACTGGTAATGATTGCCGTGGGCGGAAAGACCGGTGGATTTGATGTTGTCGCCTAAGGTAATGAACTTCTCGTAGATCTTTGTGTAATCGCGATCAACCACCGCGAGCTTGTGCATCGTCTTACCGGGAACCGCTTCGATTTCGCCGAGATACCAGTCCTTGATATGAGGTTGGGTAATTTCATCGGCAGTATCGTGAGCCAATGGTGCGGTAACGATGTCTTTCTGGGGCTCGGCAAAATGCGTCTTCGCCAGATCACTGGTTACTTTCGCTAGAGCCCTGAAGATTTCCCAATCGGTCTTGGATTCCCAAACGGGTGCGATGGCTGCCGAAAGCGGATGTATGAACGAGTGAAGATCGGTGCTGTTGAGATCCGCTTTTTCATACCAGGACGCTGCGGGCAGCACGATGTCGGAATAAAGCGCCGAAGAATCCATGCGGAAATTGAGATCGACGACCAGATCCATCTTCCCGACGGGCGCGACATCGTGCCACTTGACCTCTTCGGTATGGTCTCCTGAATCTTCGGCAATTAGGTTTGTATGCGTGCCCAGATAATGCTTCAGGCAATATTCAGTGCCTTTCATGCTGCCGACAATGGCGTTGCCTCTCCAGATGTACCAAACTCTCGGATGGTTTTCCGGGGCTTCGGGATCACCAACGGAATATTCGATTTCCCTGGATTTTATTTTTTCAAGAATGTTTGTCTTGATTTCATCATCGTTGGTCGCCCCGTCTTTTATCGCTTCTTTGGAAAGCTCGAGCGTGTTTTGCTTGAACTGAGGATAAAAAGGCATCCAGCCATTGCGTACCGATTTGAAAATCGTGTCGGCCGTATGCTGGCGCGTCATTTCGTTGTCTGGAACGGTGTTGTATCTGGAATACTGACCGTCATAGCGATACTGGCAGGTGTTGATGTAATGCCATATCGGCGCCTGCTGCAATCGCACCGCATTCTGCCAGTCCTTAGCGAACGCGAGACTGCTCCATGAATCCATTGGCGCGAGTTTTTCTTGTCCCACGTAGTGGTTGAGCCCGCCACCGTTTTTCCCGACGCAACCACTGAGCATCAGCGCCATCGCACCGGCGCGATACATCAGGTTCGCGTGGTACCAGTGATTGATACCGGCACCAATGATGATCATGCATTTACCCTGGGTCAGGTTTGCCGTGTTGGCCCACTCCCTCGCAAACTGCAGAACCGTTTTGGCGTCGACGCCGGTGAATATTTCCTGCCAGGCCGGTGTATAGGCGGCATCTTTATCGGTGTAATCTTCCGGATAATCACCCTCCAGACCGCGGTTAACACCGTACTGGGCCATGATCAGGTCGTAGACCGTCGTAACAGTCACCGAACCTGATACGGTATCGACCTGCCGGGTTGGAACTCCCCTCAGGGCTTTGTTATCCAGGCCCCACTCGTCGAACATGGTTTGAGAAATGCCGTCATGCTTATCCAGGAACGTCAGCTCCGGATCATAAGGACGGTCATCAATGGAGTTCTCGAGCTTCATGTTCCAATTGCCAGGTGTTTTGTCCCATCGGTGGCCCACTGAACCCTTCGGCACCACGTAGCTACCGCCATCGACATCAGCGGCCACAAACTTCCAGTCGCCATTGTCGATATCCCGGTGCTCCGGAAGCTCATTGGCACGAAGCAATCGCCCGGGGCGGTAATGATCGCCCTCCTTCTCGAGCTTCACCAACATCGGGCTGTCGGTGTATTGCTTGACGTAGTCGATAAAGTACGGGGTTTGTTTCTGGTGATGGAATTCGCTCAGGATCACGTGCGAAACCGCCATCCAGAATGCGCCGTCACTGCCAGCGTGCAACGGAACCCACTGGTCTGCGTATTTACAAACCTGGGAGAAATCGGGCGAGAATACGACCGCCTTGGTGCCGTTGTGCCGGGATTCAGCAAAAAAGTGGCAATCGGGAGTACGCGTCATGTTCAGACACGCCCCCATATCGGCGATCATTTTGGCGTTGTACCAGTCCGCGCTTTCGCAAACGTCGGTTTGCTCGCCCCAGATTTCCGGGAAAGCTGTAGGCAAGTCGCAGTACCAATCGTAGAAGCTTAGATTGACGCCACCGAATAGCTGCAGGAATCTTGAACCGGCCGCGTAACTCAGCATGGACATCGCCGGAATCGGGGAAAAGCCAATGACCCGATCGGGTCCATATTTCTTGGCGGTGTAGATATTAGCAGCCGCCATGATTTCCAGCACTTCGTCCCAGCTGGCGCGTCGGAAGCCGCCCTTGCCGCGGGCGTTCTGATAAGCCTTTCTCTTGTCCGGGTTGGCCTGTAATGCTTCCCAGGCTTTCAGCGGATCGCCGGTCTTTTCTTTCTCCTCGCGATACGCATCGACCAAGGCACTCCTGATCAACGGATACTTGATCCGCAACGGGCTGTATAGATACCAGGAAAAGGATATGCCTCTCTGGCAACCCCTGGGCTCGTACGGCGGGAGCTTGTCCTCCAGCAACGGATAATCCAGTTGCTGCGTTTCCCAAACGACAATACCGTCTTTGACATGAATCTGCCAAGAGCATCCACCAGTGCAATTCACACCATGCGTGCTCCTGACGATGCGATCGTGCTGAAAACGATTTCTGTAGAATTCCTCCCAGTTTCGAGTCTCTGGTGAAATAATGTCTTTTATCCAGCTCATGCTATGTACCCGTCCTGCACTTGATCAGTTCCCTACACCAACCCAATTCCGCTAGCCCGATTTGTCCGAAGCCGACTTGATTTGCCGATCGTAAATCGCCTGATATACGGATCCGGATTTTCTTCCCCGCCAGATCAGTGAAAAAATGATGAATAAAATTGCGGCTCCGACCAGGCCACTGGCGAAAAGTCCCAGCCCATAATCCCTGGGAAGTCGTTGGAGGGACTGCTTCGAGTCGGCGTCCTCCAGAAACGACACCAGGGACGTCACTTCTCCTTCCGTGAGTGCGTGATCCTGGTAGGCGGCCTGCATGACGGGGAAAGGGGCCTGTCCCAAAATTGCCTCTACCCCTGTGCGGCCCATTCTGGAAAAAACCGTTGTCAGTTCAGCGGCCAGAATTCCGCCACCGATGACTGCGTCGTTTCGGACATCATGGCAGGCGTTACATGCCGCTCCACCATTAGCAAAACGGATACTCCCCTGAAATAACTCCTGACCCGTGAATATCTCTTCTTCCGATGCCGGTGCAACCTCAGCAGCCTCAATCGCTGCTGCTGCAGCGGCACCCTCGCCGCCGGATGCGGCAAGTCTGCTGCTCGCGACCTTCAAATAAGCCAGAACTTCTTTGATTTGCTCGTCTGTAATGAATGCATCTGGCATGACGAGCGGGTCGTATTCCTCAAAAACTGCGACGGCATCGGCATCCCCGCTGTCAATCAGCGACTTCGGTGACTTCACATACCGCTCGAGCCACGCTTGCGACCGCTTGTCATGGATCCCGGCCAAATCGGGACCAACAAGACGGCCGCCGCCAATTGAATGGCATGCGGCACAGGCCATTTGAAAAGTCTGTTCGCCCGGTTCCTGGGCCCAGGCGCCATTGAATTGGCCGACAAAGACGGCAGCCAATGCAAGCCCCAAGGCTGCAACCGAAGGTTTTGCAGAACAACCCGTGATCATATTTACCTGCCTCTGAACAACTGAGGGGGTAAACCCCAAATGCGATGCACACCGCACAGGAAACCCATCCACTCGTGAGGTAGCGTACTGAATTGCGGGCAACATGAAATAAGTACTATCCGTCGGTATACGTATATCTATGTATTGCCGCCGAGCGGTCCGGACGTAGTATGTGATCAGGGAAAATCGCGTTTTCAGGGATGATTCCCGGGGGCCGGCGTGTTTCAGTCGAGAAACGTCAAGCGATGTCTGATCGAGTTGTTCGCTTATCCGCGCTGGCTCGCCGTCGAAAAAATAAACATTGCGCAATGCCCGCGCAAAGGATATTTCGATCGCCGGGACCGTAAATGCTGGAAATGCCTTTGGGCAACCGAGTGTCGCTGGATCGATTTTGACAACGACGGTGAGGTGTTATCCGGAAAGTCGACCGATGAACTGATCGAAGCGCTCGACCGCGCCGTAAATTTCGTAGAAGACCGCTGCACACATCACAACCGTAAAGAATGCGATTGCTACACGTGCTCGTGGTTGAAAGACACTCGGTCCCTGTTGAAGCGATACAAGACAAAGAAACTGACCCGCAGAACCGACCCCCCCGCTAAAGAGACCGCTGCAAACGAAACCCACGCCTGAGGACCCGTCCGAACACAGACGAGTGGTTGTGTTCTCAGCTCTACAATAGGCGCTCAACTCAGGGTTTAGGCGAGACGGATCTTTTCGGTGCAACATGTGCGGACCATTCGTTCATCAGATTGACCCCATCATCGGTGACATCGGGCGAGTTTATCTCTGGTGGTATGGCGCCAGTTACACCTTCGGATTCTTGGGTGCGTTCCTTTTATAATTCTTAGCACGCGCTGTTCAGGGATGTGTGAGTGCCGCGCAGGACATAGCGAGACCGATTCGTATTCAGTAGCGCCATGTTTCTTCGAAGCCGGGCAACCGTCCGCCCAGATAGTCCTCGACACAGGTCAGTGCGGCCCGGGCCGCACGATCGACGCCGATTCCCCGGCTCTTGAAGGTCTCGCTGGCGAAGTAGAGACCCTCAACCGTCGGAGCGCGCCAGTGAGGACGGAACGATCCCACCATGCAGGGCTTCTGGATTACACCGAACGCCGGTTCGTACACCAAGTGCCGGCGCCGCCAGCTAGGGTTCGCTAATGGGGGATACATGATACCCATGCCCTTCTCGAACTTGTCGAAGGTCTCACGAATATAGTCTTTGTCGCGCCCCTTGCTGCCGGGGATCACACCGCCCATCACGTGGAGGTATTTCCCGTCCGGCGCCGTGGTCGGATCCATATTCGATTGTGTGAAGAAGAAGCCCGGCAGACCGGCAACCGGATCGTGCATCCAGGTCGAGAGTTCGCGCGGATCGTAGAGGTGAACCGGTTCTTCCGTTGCAATATAGAGCCCGAGCCAGGCAACCCTGAACTGGTCCTGGGCAAGATAGCGGATCTGTCCGACGTACCAATCCGGTAAATCTTTTTCGGAAACGACCTCGAGCACGTTCCACACGGGCAGGGTGGAGATTACGCATTCGGCCTCGATCGTCTCCACCTCGAACGCCTCATTGGGTAGGATGCGCGGCTCGCGGGGCACCTCGACCGCCTGGACGTGACGGTCCTCGACGACGACGCGGCTTACCGCAGTATTGAGGCGGACCTCACCTCCATGCTCACGGCATGCGTCGGCCAGGTCTTTCCATATGCCGCCCCAGCCCTGTCCAGGCCAGCATGAATAAGCCGCCATCCGGCGTTCCTGGTAGTGCATCTTGCGGACATAGAGATTGTCACTGGCGGAATGATCCCAAGGCTCGTCGGTGAGGCACTCCAAAACCGCGAGAAACTCGAACAGGTCGACGACACCCTGATCCTTCGTATGCTGGTGGATCCAATCTCGCAGATTCCGGTCATCCCAATCGTCGAGTTCCTCCCACGGTGTTTCCACCAGCGCTTTGATGACTTTCTTCAGTTCCGTCTTGTTGGTGGAATAGCGGTCCCGTATAGAACCCCACTGGTTTTTCTCGTGGTCCCAGATTGGCATCTCCGCGTTGACCGGGCCATGGATCAGCTCTTTGCCGACGTTCTCGAAAATCTTGGTGATGCCTGAGCCGCCATCCTCGATGAGGTGTCCGCCGATATTGACCGTATAGCCCTCATCCTCCACGGCAAGCGCCCGACCACCCAGGTACGGGCTCTTCTCGCAAACGAGAACCGATTTGCCCGCTTTGGCGAGGAGCGCTCCGGCCGACAACCCCGCCGCTCCGGCCCCGACTACCACCACATCGTACTTTGCCATGCCGATCGATCCTCAGCTAAAAATAAACAATATTGGCTGTATAATGAGTCTAAGTTTTTGGCTGATGCTGATCACCAGATTTATCGGCAATATAACGAATATAATCGATAATTGGAATAGATCAAGTGGAATAAATAATCACTTGTGGCTAATATATAGCCACTAATGGACAGGACCACTGATACCCTGTCACCACGGGCCGATTGAGTAAGCAGCGGGGTGTGGAACCATGAATTTTGAGCTGAGCGAGGAACAGGTGTTATTCCGTGATTCGGTCCGTCGATGGGTGGACAACGAGTGCCCGAAAGCCTGGTGCCGGGAGCTGGAACGCAAGGAACACGAATACCCACAGGAGCTGTGGGACAAACTCACCGAAGGCGGCTTTCATGGCATTGGTATTCCGGAAGAATACGATGGTCTGGGCGGCGATATCGTCATTCAAGCGATTTTCATGCGGGAGTTCGCCCGGAATGCCGCCGGCTTGGGTTGGTTATGGGGCATCACCTCATTTTCCGGAGCCAAATCCATTGGCTTTTACGGCTCGGAAGAGCAGAAGCGCCGCTTCCTGCCGAAAATGGCCGCCGGCGAGCTGAGTACCGCCATCAGTTTTACAGAGGCCGGGGGCGGGACCGATCTACTGGGTGGGATGAAGGCAGAAGCCAAGAAAGTGGACGGCGGTTGGGTCATCAACGGCGAGAAGATCTGGAGCACCACCGCCGATACCGCCGACTATCTGCTGCTGATCGCCCGCAGCGACAAAAACGTCCAGCGAAGAACCGACGGCATATCGCTGTTCTTCGTGCCGCGCGAAAGCGAGGGAGTCACGACGACCACGCTCCCCAAACTGGGGATGCGGGCGCTGAGTTCCTGCACGGTTGGTCTCGAAGATGTTTTCGTACCGGACGACCTGCTGCTGGGCGAACCGGGTAAGGTCTGGAAAGACACGACCAAAACGCTGAACAACGAGCGCATCATGATGTCCGCCATGTGCCTCGGCATGATCGACGGAGTGCTGGAGGACGCCATCGAGCATCTGAACAGTCGCCGCGCCTTTGGCAAGCTGATCGGTGAGTTCCAGGCGCTTCAGCATTATGTAGCCGATATTGCGATGTGGCAGAAGCAGACGGAATTAATGCTCTACAACACCGCTTGGCTGCAGTCTCAGGGGCGGCCTTGCGGGATGGAAGCGGCGATGACCAAGACGCTGGCTTCTGAATACGCCTGCAAAGCGGCCGATCTGGGCATTTCAATCTTGGGGGGTATGGGTTACTCAGCGGAAACCGATATGCAGCGTTACTGGCGCGACGCACGGCTGCTGCGCATCGGCCCGGTCAGTAACGAAATGGCACGAAACATGATCGCTGAAGGCCTGGGTTTGCCACGCTCTTTCTAATTAACGGTCAGGACTAAAGTCGCTCCTACTTAAACTCGCGGAGACGCATGAACGTTGGATCCACCTCTTCCCGGAGAATGCGAAGCTCCTCCTCACCCGGTTGATCAGTGATGGGAACATCACCCTCGGGTAGCAGCACCTCGAAGCCAGTCGACTCCTGAACCGCCTCGACGGTGACCCCCGGATGCAGGCTTTTCAATCGCATGGCCTTCGATTCCGGATGGAAATCCATCACGCACAGGTTGGTCACGCAGAGCCTGGGACCTCCCGGTAAGCCCAGTTCGTCGCGGTGACTACCCCCATCACCCCAGCCAATCCCGGAACGGAAGTCCAGTTTTCCCACAAATATTTTCGGGTTGTGGGTCGTGCTCCACAGGTAAATATCCGGAACCATACAACCCAGATCGGCCATGCCACCGCCACCGGGCAATCTGACCTTCGGCGTATCGTACGAGCCGATCACCGTATTATTCACGTTGCCGAACCGATCGATCTGAGCGCCGCGAAACGCGAAAGTGTTGTAACGCCCGCCTTGAGCGAAGGCCCAGAAATCGAACGAAGAGTTGGACAGCATCGCTGCGCCCTCCCAGATCGAATCCGAAAGTGTGGACTCGCCCAATCGGGGCGGATCCGCATCGATCGCAATGGATGATGCGGCCCAGACGAGGTCGGGCGCATGGGTTTTCCTCGCCAACAGATATGCACAGACGGGTATGAAAGATACAGCGCCGTTGAATGCCCGGGTGGAGTTATCGAACTGCCGGGCGAGGGTGACGACCATCAGCTCGTCGATGGTATAGCCTTCGGTTTCTGACCCCGGACTCATGTCGTTCACCTGCGAATGCGCATCGATGGCCGCCATGCCGCCGTTCCGCTGCAGGAAGGCGGCGTGTGTCTCGGGTCCGACGACTTGCTCAGAAAAATATTGCTGAAACTGCTCGGGCGCCCGGGCTGCCTTCGAATACGCAGTGAAAAACGCCTTATCGTGTGTGTACTTCGGAAAACAGGACGTTGGGTACGCCCCCCACGGCACCTCGACCACCGCGTCCACGACGAACCGGGGATAGGTGGTCCGATGGGGTTCCGCGATGATTTCGCGATGAGGGATGATTTTCTCCACCGTCACGATCGTCTTCTGTGCTGCGTTGACGATCTCGTTATCCATCCATATCAGCTTGGGATCGACCCGCACATTCCCGAGCCCGTCCGCGGCGTGCGCATGCACTATGGCGATGTCCACCGTCAGGGGGGTACAGGCCACGTAGATTTCACCGCTGACCGGATCCGTCTCCAGTCGGGTCGTATCCGGGTGGAGGGCAAGCACGTCGGTACCCAGGCCGGCTTTCGTCGGGATAAAAGGCAGATTCGTCGCCGCGGCCCGGAGACGGGCGATCAGGAGATATTCTGAATACTCTGCAACCGCAACCACTCCCGATTCCACCGCAGACCGGAAATTGGGTGCCAGGCCCATCCCTTCGAAGCTGATCAGGCCAGTAATCACCCGGCGTACGCAGCCCGCCGCCACCAGCCAGTCGACCGCCATGCCATTCACAATGGCAACCACCGTCAGATCTTTTTTCTCCTGGCGGATGAGTTCCCGCACCAGCGCCATGGGCGAGGAATTCATCGACAAGCCCCCCAGAGCAATAGTGCTCCCATCCGGCACCAAGGCGGCGGCTGCTTCGATGTTGAGTATTTTCTCCAAACCCCTATTGCCCCTCGGGGTGATCCAACCACGCCAGAATCTGCTCGCGGACTTCCGGCAGGACAGGTATGGCACATCGTTGGACCAGATCGAACTGCACACAGGTTGCGGTCAGCCTGGCACAGGTCGCATCGTTCGTGGCGGATTTCATCTCCAGCTGATACTGGATTGACTTATTGCCCACACGTAGAGGTCGGCTTTCGATCACGATCAGTTCACCCTCGCGCACTTCTTTCAAATAGTCGATCTCATGACGGACATCGGCCCAGCCGATGTTTTTCTCCGCAACCAAGCCCGGATCGAAACCGACTTCATGGAGAAAATGCCAGCCCGCCTGATCGAACATGGCCATGTAATGACGTGTCGTGAAGTGCCCCATGCCATCGCACTGCCACGGATACACCACACCACGGTAAGTAATTTTCGATTTGGTCATTGTGACTCCAGTAGCAATGCAGAGATGAAAAGCACGCGATCGTTTCTTACCAGCGACACGCTTCCGGAATCGCCGGATGGTCGATCGGCGGATACTTCTTGTGTAAGGGTTGCACGACCTCCTCGCCAAAGCGGAGGATCTGCTCGCGCGTGGCCTCGAATGATGGCCCGGTCACCATTCGAAAACGCATCGTGAAGTAGTCCACACCCAACTCTTCGTGGTACCACTCGAGACGCTCCCGGCACTCGGCGGGCGTACCCACCACGACATGCTCCCGGGCCGCGTCAATGGTGATTTTTTCCGGCGAATCAAACTCTGGATGGTGGGCGAGGATCCCCTGAGCACAATAGAAACGCATCTCGGCCACGTAGTGCGCCCCGAACTCCGCATCCGCCCGTTTCGAACTGCTCGCCGTCCAGCCGTCGCGCATCAGCACGATGAACGGCTGTTTCCCGTTCTCCGTAGCCTTGACCCGGTAGGCGCCCGCCTGCTCAGCCCATGTCGCAGGCAGAATAGGGAATTCATCACAGGTCCATGCGTCGGCGTAGGTACCGCAACGTCCGATAGCCGCCGGCAGCTGGCCACCGCCCCAGAACGGGAAGCGCGGCTGCTGGTAACAGTTCGGGGACAGCAAACCAGCGCGGACCTGGTGGAAATCGCTGTTCCAATCGAAGCGCCGACCCTTGGATTCGAGCGCCTTTTCAATCAGCCGCACGCTGTCGAGAAAACGGCCGAGCAGCCGTTCCTCGGGGACACCGAACTGCCCCCAGTAGCCGGCATGGTAGCCGCGCCCCCAGGTCATGTAGAGACGGCCTCGGGAAATGTTGTCGATGATGGCGCATTGCTCGGCCACGTGCATCGGGTGATAGAGGGTGTTGACCAGACAGTAAGAACCGAGGGCAACCCGATCGGTCTCGTGGGCCAGAATCATCAGCAGATTCAGTGGCGATCCGAAGTACGACTCGGTACGGCCATGCCGTTCCGGTACCTGAATGGAGTGAAAACCGGCCTTCTCAGCCAGGATACCCTCCTCGATCATGGCCTCGAGTGTGGTGGCGGCATCCTCCCGCCCGGGCAACGATTGGTCGTAATCCCCTTTGTTGGTATCGATGAGGTACCCGATTCTCATGGTGCTGCGGCTCCTCCGATGCCGATCATCACAGAACAGTTCTTGCGTACGTGTCTCATTGCTCCTGGGTCACGGTCCAGTCGCCGGGACGGTGGGCGTTATTGCGCCAGTAGAAGTTCGCGTGACCGTAGCCGGTCTGCCCGTTACAGAGATACTCGGTGGCACAGAAATAGTGATAGCCCTGCTTGTTTCGCTCCTGATGCGAGATATTGAATGCGTTGAGAACGCGGGCCGAGGCCGAGAGCTGTTCCCCCGAACGCGTCTCCAGCTCTGCGTGAAATTCCACCGGCGCCTGTCCCGGCTGCGCGTATTGTGCGACCAGTCGCGACCGGCGCAGGAACAGATTGTCCTCGCCCCGGAACAGGTAGCCGTACAGAATGTTCCGGTCCTCTCCCAGGTTGACCTGAAAGGTATTGAACGCGAAATCCGTGCCGAACTGCGCCGATGCCCACAGCCAGCCCTGGATTCCGGCCCGCGCGCCCCAGCCCCAGGCGTGGTCGCGGACGCCGATAGCGTTCACCTCATGCGGGACGCCCGCGACCCGTACTTTGCCTGTGTAGCGACCCTGCTGTTCGTAGTGATGGCTGTTCGTCTCCGCCAAAGCCTTTTCCGAGTCCGCCCAAAAGTACGGCTTGTGTATGGCCTCGAAGGTCAGATCGAGACGGCAGAAGCCATCATCGAAAAACACGTCCCAGGTCTGAAAAGGGCTGACCGGGGAAAAGCCCAACGGCCCGAAGTCCAGCCGCTCCTCCCCGATGTCGCTGGGAATGTTGAAATCCCAGCGGGTAAAGCGGGCCAGCAGAACATCGCCTTTCCACAGCGCGAAGATCACGTCACCGATCTCCTGGTTGGGGTGAACCCCCAAGTAGCCGAACCCGGACAGCCGCGTCGCCGGGTCGAAGAAATCGAAGTAAAACGCCTCCCGCCACGTGGGCTCGTCCCCAATCGGGTGGATGAAATCGTCCTGAGGTGTCAATGCAGACATCACGGGTCCGTCGCATCAGCCGGCTGCAATTCATTGACGAAGCCATCGACCAAGCCCAGCGCCACCTCGGCTTTCGCGACCTCCTGTACCGTAGACCCGAACGCCTCGGCGGATACCGAAATGCTGGTTAGCCCGAATTCGATGAGCTTCTCGATGAACTCCGGATAACGTGATGCTGCGTCACCGCAGATCGAAACCGGCAGGTTGCGAGCCCGACACGCCCGCGCAATTTGCTCGATCGCAGCCAGCACTGCAGGATCCTGTACGTCGAACTGGTCGGCAAGCTGATCGCTGTCGCGATCGATGCCGAGAATCAGTTGGGTCAGATCGTTGGAGCCGATGGACACACCGGACACATGGGGCAGGAACTCATCGATCTGCAGCACGTTGGACGGCACTTCGGCCATCATCCACAGTTCGAATTCCGGATCGTCGAACAACCCTTCCTCGTGGATCCACTCCCGACACTGCACGAGTTCACGGGGAAAACGAACGAACGGCACCATGATATTGACGTTTCGCAAACCGGAATCGATCACGCGTTTCACGGCGCGTAACTCGAGGCGAAAACTCTCCGGGTCCGCCGTGTACCGGCTGCAGCCACGCAAGCCCAGCATCGGATTCTCTTCGGTACCTTCGTAGTCCGTGCCACCCTCCAGACCGGCGTACTCGTTCGATTTCAGGTCCAATGTCCGGTAAAGCACAGGACGCGGCGCGAACGCCTGCGCTACCTGCGCCAGATGCTCCGCGAAAACCCCGACGAAGCGCTCCGCACCACCATCCGCAATCAACTTCCGCGGATGGACCCCCATCGACAGCGCCAGAAATTCAGCCCGCATGAGTCCCACGCCATCGCAGGGCAGTTCAGCATATCGACCCGCGAACTCCGGAAAGCTCAGGTTCAGCAGCACCTGCGTTTTTGTGGCCGGACGCTCCATCAAACCTCGAAGAAAATCTCGCCCTCCTGATTGAAATTGACGATGCAGCCATCGAGTTCGCCGTCGTAGTCGATCTCGCTACCCATGATGCAGGGGAGGTTAAATTCACGGGCCACGATCGCCACGTGCGATGTCTCGCCGCCGGTGGTGCAAACCACAGCTTTGATTCGGGGAAACAGCGGCGTCATGATCGTGGCCGACGCCGTCGGCGTGAAAAGAACGACGTCGGACACGTCTTCTTTTAGAAGACCAAGCACATCTGCTACGCTCTCCACGACCCGGAGCGTGCCCCGGCAGCCGTTGCCCGAAGTCAAATTACCCTGCCCAACTCTCACCATCGTACGGACTCCTGCAATAGTTTCCGCATTCACTTCACACTGCCGACCCGGCAATCGGCCAGAAGAAGTCGCCCTCTGTCGTCGCCATAAATTTCCAGATGGACGGCGGTTCGTCGTCTTCCAGCAGTGAATCCAGAACTTCAGCAGCCGAGGCCTCGAATTCACTGCGAATGCGCTCATCCCATTCCCCGCTGGGCGAGCACAGCTCGAAGAAAGCGCGCAAGTGATTGGCGAACAGGTGTACGCCATATTCGGCTTTAAACCGCGGTGACCACTCGGCCGCCTTCAGGAACAACTCGTTTTGGGCAGCGGCGGCACAGGATTCAATCTGCCCCAGCTCATCCAGGGGCACTGGCACGATGGCCCCGTCTGCCGTTCGCGTGAACAGGCCCTCCGCCTCGACATGGGGCCCGAGGTCGGCTGCATCCCAGAGCACGCCGCCGAACAGGTCGAAACGTCCGTGTACACCTTTCGTACGCCTCACCAGTGCCAGCTGCGGGTATGGATTCCGTGTCTCTGTCGCGGCCCAGGGCAAAAAGTCATTCTGCAAGTCCGTAAACTCCTGGACCACGAGCTGACATCCGCCGCCAACGTCGTATGGACCATGGGCAAAAAGCCCGTCCCGCTGCTCACCGTGGAGGATGAACACGTAAAGCTCCAACGTGGCCGCCATTCGACGGAGCTGCCGGTGCACATCACCGGTTGTCGAGTCGAGCTGCTCATTCAGCTGCACCACCGTGTCCAGCGGGAGCACCGGTTGGGTGTCGCCGGCTTCGTCGGGAAACAGCAGACCGTCGCTCCGGTAGGCCTGGGCGGCTCGCCGCCAGAAATCCACGACGAACAGCGCATCATCCGGCTTTTCCGCGGGGAAAGGCTGCCCAGGGCTCGCACCGTGGTCCAACAAAAGTTGCTGACGTGCGCCGAAGTAGCTGCACATGAGAATGGAGAGCTGCAGGTAGTAGGGTCGCGAACACAACCGCCGCATACGCCGACCGATTTCCTCCGCTGGTATTTCCCGGATCAGGCGACGAAGCAGATCCGGCGCCCGGTCGTAATAACAATGCCACCCCACAGAGGAACGCCGTGGCACGTCGAAAAGCACAGAGCGCAACAGCGCGCGATTCTCAGAACGCATGAAGGCCTTCTGACTGTTACCGAAGTGCTTCACGTACCCGTTTAATTCGTCCAGCGTCAGCGCGTTCACAACTCTCGTCCTCCGATGCCGGACAGGGGCGAGAAGATGGGTCCCTCGGTTTTTGCGATATGCTCCAGGACCGAGGGTTGTTCACGCCCGCTATGAAGATCATCCAGGTGCCGCCGAACGGATTCAGCAAAGTGGGCGCGAATGGTGTCACCGAACTCGGCGCCGAAACCGAGTAGGTCCGCGAAGCTCTTGAGCAGACAGCCGTACAGATCGGCGCCGTACTCGATCCGGTATCGATCATCCCATTCAATGGCCCGGCGATAGAGCTCCAGTTGGGCATCGGCGGCGACCGTGGTCAGCGTGGGAATGTCCTCGGCGGGCAACGGGTGCAATACTCCGTCATCCACCGTGAATATCTGTTCGGCAACGATATGCTGCCCGTAGTCCTTCGGCTCCGTGGTCAGGGTACCGAACAGCACGATCTTGGACTGCACATCGCGCAGGCGCATCACACAGGCGAGGTTGTCGTACGGTAAGCGCGTATCCAGACGAGCCCACGGATAAAAATCCTCCCGCAATCCCACCAGTTCTTTCACGACGATGGAGTCTCCGCCGTCTACCGGATAGGGCCCGTGGTGAAAAACCCCGACGCGGGCTTCGCCGTGAAGAATAAAGGTGTAGAGTTCGACGGTCGCGACCATCCGGTGGAGCTGCCGCCGCAGGTCCTCCGGGAAATCGCTGCGCAATCGCGCGTCGAGATCACTGACAGTCTGTGCAGGCAGAATGGGCACCGTGAAATCCGCCTCGTCGGGCAGCAACAGACCGTCCGTCCTGTAGCTACGGCACACACCCGCCCAGAATTCGAGCACTGTCGCGACCTGTTCCGGATCGTCGTCCCCCGTCACCCCGCCGAGCCGGGCCTGCTCACGTCCCACCAGATAGCCCAGCGCCAGCGAATTCAGGTGAATATAGTTGGGCCGCGTACACCACCCTTTCATCCGGCGGCCGATATCTTCCGCGCTCGCATGCTCGCGAATCTCGGCCAACAACTGTGGAAGGTGTTCGTAGTAGCAATGGCTGCCCAAAACGAGGCGTCCCGGGAGGTTAAATAACGGCGAAGTCATGGCCGAGCGTTGCTGGCCACGAAAGAAATGCTTCACGCTCTCGCCGAAAACATGGATGAATCGATTCACCTCGGCGGCGCGCGCCGCCGCTGCATTGATCGGATCGTGTAGCTGCGCAGCCATTCGGTGCCGCTAGCCTTGCGGTTCGAGCCGGGCCTCGAGCCGACTCGGCCGCTCCGCCTCACGCGAGAACGCCCAGTTCATCACGCCGTGGCCTGTCAGATCACCGCAGCGATACTCCCCGACACTGAACAACATGTGATCGTTGCGATGGGGCCAACGGTGAGAGGTATCGACGATTCCCTGGGGATGTCCGGTGAATTGGAACCGGCGCCCGAGATCGTCCTCCACCGTGGCATCAATACTGGCGACAGTCTTCCAACGATGCGGGTCCCACTCGACATCCACCCACGCCCGCTGCAGCAGGCTGGACGCCCCGTCGCGGTGCAGGTACCCGCATAATGCCTGCCGGCCATCGTCAAACCGCTGTATGGCCAGGTTTGCAACGCAATCCTCGTTAAAAGCGGACCACAGGATGAAGTAGCCTTGCCAGTGCTTACGACCGCCCCAACCCCACATCCGATCCCGGAATCCAAGCGCATTGATGGCGAGTTCCTGCCCTTCGACCCACACGCTCCCCGTGTAACGTCCCAGCTGATCGAAATGATGGCTGCTCAGATTCGGGTCGCGGCTGGTCTCGAGCCACAGTTGTGCGGCAGCCCAGCTGAAGGGTGGATGGACGGCGGTAAACGATAGATCCGCCTGAACCTCTGCAGAATCGTACTGCAGTCGCCATTGATTCAGCGGCTCGAGCAACTCGAGTCTCATGGGGCCGAAACACAGGCGTTCCTCCCGCGGCTCCGCGGGCACGTGAAAGTCCATCTTGGAAACCTGGTGCAACAGCCGTCCCCGGTGAAAGAAGGCGGCATTCAAATCGCCGATGGCGGCGTTGGGAAAAACCCCTTGATAAGCCTGGAACTGCAATTCCGCTCGCTGGTCGTAGAATTCGAAATACCAGGCCTCGCGCCACCACGGCTCCGTGCCGACGATATGCAGATCGTCGCTTTCGGGAGCCAGATCATGAAGCAGAGGCGCACTCATTGCCGTCATCACATCGCCTTAATCGGCATCCCCTGGCGTGGAGAGCAGCCGAATATCCCAAATGTCTGCGTCCCCCGTCCTGGTAAAGTCCCCTTGGAAAAGCAGGCCGCAACCAGGGCAGAAATATTCCCGGTATACGATTTCATCGTCGATGAATAGCTTGGGATCGATCGGTGCCAAGCCCACCTCCTGAACATCAGTTGTCCTTTTGATGCAGCCCGATTTGTAATTCTCATCGGCTCTTTGAATAACGGTTCGGCATTTTCGGCAGACATACACCGCGTCAGCGCCCGCTCCCGCCAGTGCGAGTCCCTCGGATACCGCGATGTCGCTCACGGATTCCGGCCTGTTTTCCAGGGAGGTCGGCTGATCGTTCGCCACAGCGAGCCGCTGTTCAATCATTTTGCTTCTGAGGCGGTTGGTTTGTTCTCGGTTCTGGGATCCCCCTTCATCCAGACACATCTACCCTCTTTCCCTGGCCCATTCCGCCGTCATGTTGGAATCGGCGATGTCCCGTACGGCTTGATCGGGATCTCGTTCCAGCGGGTCGCCGTACCCCGACGCCGAGGTCCACGCCAGGGAAAAAACGTCATCGACACCCTGAACCACGTCGCCGGCTTTGGGTGCGATATGAATATGCTCACCACCCAGCTCGTCCAGGCCGCCCGGCATTCGTGCGTCGCCGGCGGCCGTCTCCCGCAGCTTGGCATCTTTGATCAGCATGAATCTGGTTCTCGACGTCGGGTCTCCGCCGAACAGCCCCGCGCCGGGAATGATCGTGTGACCGCCGGTGGTGTAATGCGTCATGGATGCCGTGTCGTTCAGCACATACGCGATCTCGGCGCTGTTTCCGCCCCGGAATTTCCCGCTGCCCCCGGAATTCGGGATTTCTTTTCGCCACAGGTAGAGGAGTGGGTAGAACAGTTCGTTGTCTTCTACATTGGGCATGGTGCTCTGCAGGTCCCACGGCCAGCCGACGGTGTTCACCCCATCTCTCCAGGACAGCGTACCCAGAGCCGCGCCGACCGGATCCAGCAGAAACGACGCGTATGGCTGGCCTCGCTGGTCGGTCCCGGCAATGGCATCGATCGGGTACATCAGATTACCCATGCAGCTCTGCACTTCCTTGCGCAGCTCATCGTCCGAAGAGCAATACAGCATCCGCGATATGATCAGGCCCGCGAGTCCGATCGTTTGCAGTAGTACAGTCGGCGGCGCCGAAATGACACCCGCCGGAAACGTTGCACAGGTGATGGTGCCCGGTATCGGTTTGAAATCGATGTGTCGGTAGGCTCCCTCGATGACAAACATCTGATCGAAGAGCATCTGCGCTGAAATCATCGAGGCGATTGCGCCTTTCCACGCAATGCTCGCGCAGTTAATCGAACCAATCTGTGGATCAGTACCTTCGTTATCGAAAATCAGCTTGTTGCCCGACTTGGTCAGTCGCAATACGTTCCGGTAGACGCTGCGATCGCCTTCGCGGCTGAGCTCGATCCATGATTGCTCAGTCCACATTCCATCCGGAATGGTTTCCAGCCGTTTCAGGAACGCAGTCTCGGAGTCGTCCTGAAGCTTTTTCATTGCGCCTTTTACGATTCCGGGACCGTATTTGTCGATCATCTGCCGCATGCGTTCCCGCGCAACGTTGCAGGCCGTAATCTGCGCCCGCAAATCGAGGGCAACCAGTTCCGGCATTCTCGAGCGGCGGATATATTCTTCTTCCAGATCCTTCCTGAGTACGCCTTGCTCGACAATCTTGATCGGGGGAATACAGCCGGCCTCCCAGAACACGTCTTGGGAGATGGGATTAAAGGAACCGGGGGTGGTACCGCCCAAATCCCACTGGTGGAGTGTGTTGGCAAACCAGCAGAAAAGCTCCCCTTCCCAGAACAGCGGAGCGTAGACGCATACATCAGTCTGGTGGGTGGCACCCACCCACGGGTCGTTCGTCAGGAAAATGTCGCCATCCAAAATGCCTGGATTCGCCGACCGATATTCCAGCGTCCACTTGACTGCCGAGCCGCTGGCCGATGACAGATACTGCAGAAACGGGCCGAAGAAAACGAAGTTGCCTCGTTCATCCAGCAGACAGGGATTGAAGTCATGCCCATAGGCGGCGATTGGCGAACCGGACACCCGTAAGAGCGTATTTCCCTGTTCTACATTGATGTTCCACATGGCATACCTGATAACCTCGAACGTAATCGGCTCGAGGTCCTGGTCGGCCTCATCGTGAAACCGAATAGCAGGATCGACGCGAAGCGGATCCGAAGGAACGTATGGATACGTCTTGCCATCCCATTTGATTTCCGCATTCGAACTCATGCCGCTTATCCATCCAATTCGATGATGAAACTCCCGGATCGGTCCACGACGCCCTGAGCAAAGGGCGGAACGACGATGGTCGTCTCGGGAAATTCGATGACCGCAGGCCCGGCTACGACCAAACCTGCTCCCAACCGTGGCCCGTTGTAAATCGGTGTTTCCCGCAATTCACCGCCGTCGCGCCAGAAAACCTCCCGCGAACCCATGAGGGGTTCTTCGTCGGCCGTACCCAGCTCGGGAAGCTGCGGTTTGACCATTTGGCCGACAGCATTGAGCTTGAAAAGGCCGATCTCGACACCGGCTTCACGGTATGCCGAGCCCTTGCCGTAGAAGCTTTCATAGATCTCCTCGAAACGCGCCAGCACCTGCTCCAGGCCAGCCTCGTCCAGAAGCCCCGATGGCACCGGCACTTCCAGCTGG
>PVMK01189101.1_pt2 | contig 38899 bp, 30 predicted proteins | sample 1853481 | NCBI WGS metagenome assembly PVMK01 (sample SAMN08533507, study PRJNA380276) | Marine sediment metagenome, whole genome shotgun sequencing project.
ACAATCGAACTGCGTGATTACGGGCGTCAGCGGACCCTCACATACATCCTCAGATGTCGCCGTAAAGGATATCGGCGCATTCGGCGGCACTACAGTAGCCGGGTTATTACACATGATATCCGGCGGTGTGGTATCGATGATGCTGATAGTTTGTGTATCAGTCTTTGAATTCAGATCATCATCAATTGCGGTCCATGTAACTGTTGTATTGCCAAGCGGGAACAGCGCTGGTGCATTATTGCTTATAGCAACACTGGCATCACAAAGATCGCTGGCTGTAGCGGAACCAATATCTACAGCCGTACCCGCAGGTGCCGCACATTCTTCACTCTTATTACCGGGTGCCGTGATCGACGGCATTAACGTATCCTGCACCGTTACCGGGGATGCACAAAAACTGAGGCCCCCTACGCCATCGGCGACCTCCAGATCGACTGACTTCGCACCCGTAGGCGATGGAAATATAACGGATGGTTTCTCGCCAGTTGTCGGGCTGCCATTGAACGGGCCAGACCACAGAAAACTAAGAGGGTCGCCATTTGCATCCCACGAACCCGATCCATCCAGAGTTTTACTGACCGCACATTCAGCCACATAGGGGCCATTTGCATCACAAACCGGCGGTACATTGGCAGCACAATTGGTGCAAACCACGGCGAAGTCCTGATCCGTCGTATCAGAATTGCCCGGTATGCCATCACCGTTTATTGCAGCCGCAGTCACCGTTACCGTGAACAGGCCCGCCGGATTTTGGATGTATACGTTTTCCAGGTTGTTTAGCGTATCCGCCGAACCGCCAGTAGCGGATACACCGCCCGTAAATACATTCCCAAGATAAGTATCCGACAAACCTGCAACAACCAGATCCAGATCGTTAACCAGCGCAATCGATGAGCCACCCGTCCCCGCGCCCGGCGCATCACTCCAGACCAGCGTAACTTTGACCGGCTGACTTGTATCAATGGGCGAGAATGAATCACTCCAGCTGTCACCGGTATTACCGAACACAGTAGTCTGATCAAGGTATTCGGTATCCAGCCCCGAATTCAGCACATTCTCCAGATTAATACGCCCCCAACCTTCATTGCTGTTTGGGATATCGGCCGTGCCCATATCCACAGCACCATTAACCAGTAGCGCCTTAGCCATTGCGGGACTAGGATCTGCACCAGCATTGAAGCCGCGCCACCACTCGACAATAAGCGCAACCGCGCCGGTAACATGCGGCGCTGCCATCGACGTACCGCTGCAGGTCGAGTATGTCGGACTGGTTGCCGGGGCATTAGCACCTGTTGATATTGACGTGCAAAGGCTAATACCCGTTTGGGATGAACGTGTGGAAATAATACGTGAGCCCGGCGCCGTTAAGTGAGGATATGTGCGCCCGTCACCCGCAGGGCCGCGGCTACTGCCGGAGGCAAGGGAATCAATATTATTAGTGGTGTTAACGGCACCATCGGAATCACGTTCGTTAAAGGAATTAGCGACAGCGATGACATTCTTCGCTTCTTTGGTCGGACCAGTCGTGCCCGAGTTGCCAGTAGAAAATACAATAATCAGCGGTTCAATCGCAGTCGTGGTGTTATCGCCATCCCGCACCAAAGCATCGAATGTTGCATCGGCACTAGTGTAGCCCGAACCCGCTGAATTAACGCCATAGCTGTTATTCGTCGCTATCGCGCCATTCGTTACGGCATCCTTCTGTGGTACAGCCCAGCTGGTACTCGACTTACGCACAACCAGTGATGCGGCGGGTGCCACACCCAAACCAAGCAGGTAACCGCTATCATCCATCGTTCCCAGGCTACCGTTGCCTGCCATAATTCCACCGACATGCGTGCCGTGCCCATTGGTGTCAGTTGGCGTGCCTACCATTATCAGGCGGCCACTCAGATCCTGATGCGACGTGCCGTCCACACCGGTATCGAAACCCGAATCAATTACAGCAATCGTAACGCCAGTTCCGTCAACACCTCTATTGGTTAACCAGGTCTGGTAGCCCGTCGCTATTGGATTAAATGTGCCGCCGATAATTTGAGCTGACATCTCATCCTCATACTCAACTTCGGTCGGCCGGTAACTTAGCCATGCCACACTATTAAGCTGTGCTACCGAATCCACTGCTGCTGCCTCCAGTGAAATTATGGCCGTGATGAAATTGCTGTTACCTCCCCCCGCATCACGATGAACGAGTTTCCCGCCAAGTGCCCCTATAGCGGCAAGGGTATCTTCAATATCATCGGCAAATATCGATACTGCGACATTCTCTATAAGACCAGTGCGTCCTGATAAGTCAGTACTAATACGATGCTCGGACGAGTAAGGACCAACCCAGCGCACAAACTCCAGATCCTGCAGCGCAGCCGCATCGGCCGAAGTTGCCCTTACCAGGTGTACAAACGGATCAAAGTAACGCAACGAACCGGTGCTGCGTTCAGCCAACGCGGTTAGCCACTCTTCTTTAGCAGGCCCCAGCAACTGGACAAGATAAAAGCTCTGGCCCGATAAGCTCGCAACACTGCTTGCCGTTGCCGCAATCCCGGCTTCACTGGTGGCAATGCGTTTACCCTGAATTTCAAATGAATCAGGACTTCTCTGCAGTTCAAAAGGTATGCCACGCGACTCAACCTGCTTAAGATCCTCTGGCTCTAATTCCAGCCAGACAAATGAACCATAGTCGATAGTATTTATGGTCTTTATATCAGCAAGCTCAGAATACACATCAGCAGTAACGCGGATTAACACACCGGCCGACGCTACCTGCGTAAACAAAAAAAGAACAGCGATGCCAAAAGCGACAGCTGCAAAAGTGCGGCGCAGAAATACGCGGATATGTTGGTAACAACCTGCCATGAGAACCTCCCCAGAGAAAACTCAGTCAATCAAGCTAAACAAACAGCAAACCTGCAGGCTTGCACGCAAGGCTGAACAAATCCTTATGTAGTTGTAAAACCTATGACACCGTTAAATGCCATCCCCTGGCGACCCTGCTAAAGCACCTTCGGTTTCTAATAAATCCAGCGTGATCAAGACAAAAATCGCGTTGATATTCAGTCAGATTCAAATCAATCTGCTTCTATTATAATGTACTCTTAACATAATCAGACTTTCACTTAACATAATAGATTACCTGACCCACAGTCAAAAATCATCAGTGCTCAACTAAAGATCAACTCAACAACTTAGCTTCCGAAGCTGAACTTGCCTCTAATCCGGGCAGCCTTGAATTATCCGCTCCGCGCGCTGCACGACAATATATATATTCCAAGCTGGGCATCGCTACCAATTTATCTGCCTCCCGGTTCCATATCAACACACAAGGGCATGAATTAATCAGCACTAACTTACATACCAGCTGGTCTTTGATGTCGACCTTGATGCCTTTGCCTTTCAGACTTTTTCCGGTGGCTTTCTGAACTGCTCCTTCCTGGTCAACCCGACAATCGGCACAACCGGTATTGGCGCACTGGGTGCCGTCGCCAAGGGCATGATTACTGACCAGTAAAACCGCTCTTGATTACGCAGTACTCTGAGGAATAGACTGACAAGGTCAATCAGACAGGGCGAGTCAACAAAGACGGGTCCATAATGAAAAGCCGAAATACAACAGCAAACTATCCGGGCAGGCCGAGCGTAAATATTTCGGCTACCTTAATCGCACTGGGCATAGTTACGGTTGGATGCACCGGCACACAGGGCCGTTCAGGAGCAGGAACAGGGCCCGGCCGATGTATATGTTCCCTCCAGGCAGGAGCCCAGGACCCTGGCGAATTCCCTTCTAAATACAAAATGGAAAGCCATGAGCATACTCGGCAAACCCGCCGGGTCAGCTGATTCAACAGTTGAGTTCAGAGCAGATGGAACAGTTACCGGCAACGGTGGTTGTAACGGTTACCAGGGCGGCGTAACGCTGGACGGCAATGCCATTGAATTCGGCATGCTGGCAACTACCCGGATGATGTGTGCACCGCCTGTGAGCGGCCAGGAAATTGTCTTTCTGGAAGCCCTCGGGATGGCACGGTCAGGGGAACAGTCTGACGACATTCTCGAGTTATTTGATGCCGGCAACGAAATTGTGCTGCAGCTAACCAGACAATAGCCTGGCTCCCTTTCAGCTTTTCCCAAACAAGTCCTCTGCCGCCCGGGTCGCAGGATCACCTGACGAATCAGTATTGCCTGCACCGTCACCTTCCTCACCGAACAGCCCGTGCAACTGGTTAACAGCCTGTTGTTCGGCAGCAGCACGATCAGCATCAAACGCATCTTCAGTCGGTCTGAAATAATCACAAAAATTGGCGCGCTCTTTCTCGCGGATTTCATCCGCATCATCTTCACGGCAAGCTTTGGTCACTGCAGGATCGTACAAGACACACATGCGGCATATATGGAGATGCGCATTACATGACGGACACTCGTCCAGTCGCGCTAACGGCAGAGTCAGTTTTTCGAGGCTCTGGCCACAACGCCAGCAAACAATCACTCTAATTTCTCCTTATTAATCAATAGTCTGTCACTAGTCTGCTGCTACTGTCCGGTCAACTGCCCAAGCCCGCAGGGCCTGTAATTTCTCAGCCATCAATACTGAAAGTGGTCGACTACGGCGACACTCTGCCAGCAGGCAGGCTGTGTCCATTTTTTTATTCACTGCAAGTGCAGCATACAACGCTGCAACTATTGCCTGCTCAATCTCGGCACCCGAAAAACCATCACTTGCTTCCACCAGCTGCACCAGGTCGAATTGCTGCGGATCAAGCTCACGCTGGCGCAGATGAATCTGGAAAATATCCATACGCACCCTGGGGGACGGCAGATCAACAAAAAATATTTCATCGAAACGACCTTTACGGACAAGCTCAGGTGGCAACTGGCTGATGTCATTCGCCGTCGCGACTACAAATACAGCAGCCTGCTTTTCTGCCAACCATGTTAAAAAAGTACCCAGTATCCGGCGCGACAATCCGTCGTCACCCGCACCGGTCGCCAGGGCCTTTTCTATTTCATCGAGCCACAGCACACAAGGTGCCATTACCTCTGCCTGTTGCAGTGACTCACGCAGGTTACGTTCGGTCTCGCCGTGAAATTTATTGTAGAGACTGCCTACATCAAGCCGGAGCAGCGGTACACCAAGAATGCCAGCAGTCGCTTTGGCAGCAAGACTTTTTCCGCAGCCCTGCACACCCAGTAACAGTAGTCCGCGCGGCGGGTCCAGTTGCGGCTTGTCTGCACCGTGCTGCATGACGCGCTTGCGCTGCTCCAGCCAGACCTTCAGGCGGGATAACCCCCCAACATCAGCAAACAGGGCTGTCTCATATTCAAAGCTGAGTACACCCTGGGTATCTAATAACGCATATTTTGCTTTGCTTGCTTCCGGCAGATCAGCCGCATCTATCACGCCATCATCATAAACAGCGTTACGTGCCAACCGCTCGGTATCTGTTCGCGTCAGTCCTGCCAGGTTGCGCACCAGCAAATCAAAAGCATGTTGATCGATGCGGACATTACCCCCGTGTTCGCCATTCCATTCCTCAACGACCGAGGTCACTATTTGCGCCCGTTCAGCATCATCCGGCAGACGCATCTCAAATCGGGCCGCATAGGGTTGCAGTTCCGCAGGGAGGCTCAGGGCATGGCTGACCAGGATCAGCGTCTGCCGCAAATCCCCCGCACGCAACGCAATATCCTTAAGGAGGCGCACATGCAACGGATCTTCCAGGTAGGGGTGCATATCCAGAAGGACATAAATGCCCGGCTGATCAACGGCTCGAATATGGCGCAGTGCCTGATCCGGATCAGCATTAGTCGGCTGCGGATCCATCTCAATATCCAGCCGCTGCAACCCATTCGTAATAGACCAGCTGAATAATGGACGATAGCCAGGCACCGCACCGTTGATAATCACCTTGGTCAGGAACTTTAGGAAGCGATTCTCATCGTGCGTTTCCACCACAACCAGCGGAACCCGCGACTCCAGTATCAGACCAAGATCGTGTTGATCGTGCATAAAATGTTAAAACCCGGGGGAAACAGATAGCGAATCCACATCTTATACAATAACCAGCCGGGTACTAATATCGAGCTGGTCACGTACATTTGGACCTGAGTAATGGCCATCAACCCCCGCTGGGTGGAGCGCCCATAGCAAAATCGCAAGCTAAAGCAGACACAACGCTATAATATAGAGAACTCGCTCCCTTGAGACAGGGCGACCGGTACATCCGGAACCGGGCGAATGCCGAATAATGTAATGGATACTTGCCGCAGCGTGAGCGGCGCTGCAATCGTATGTGATGCAGAGACCTAATTAATGTGATGATCTTAATATGCCTCCCCATGACCAACTAGAAATGCGCCCCAAAGGCTCCTCGCTCAAGCCTCTGAAAGCTATTGTTCCGTTTATGCGTCCCTACAAGGGCACGCTGGCCCTTGCAATAGTCGTGTTATTGATGGCATCAGCGGTAACCGGAAGCCTGCCTGTTGCTGCCCGCTATCTTATAGATAACGGCATCACCACTGGCAACGCAGACAAAATCGATTTTTATTTCAAACTTGTATTGGGTGTAATTCTGCTGATCAGCCTGCTGGCAGCGGCCCGTTTATATCTAATCACCTGGCTCGGAGAGCGTATCGTCACCGATATCCGTGAAAAAGTTTTTTCACATGTTATCCGCCAGGACCCTACTTTTTTTGAAGTGACCCAGACAGGTGAAGTTCTATCAAGGCTGACGACTGATACAACGCTGGTGCAATCTATATCCGGAGTAGGTATTTCAATCGCACTTCGGTCTACCGTTATGCTGATTATTTCCATTGGCGGCATTTTGTATACCAGCCCGTCTTTGACGCTAATGATTTTGCTGCTGGTTCCAGCTGTAATTGGTCCGGTTTTATGGATTGCTAAAAAAGTACGCAAATTATCCCGGACCGCCCAGGACAGGATTGCTGATTCCAGCGGCATGGCCAATGAAACACTGAACGCTATAGAGACCGTTCAGGCATTTACGCTGGAACCTCTGCAAAGCAAACGCTTTAGCGAAGCCGTTGAAGATGCATTTTTCGCGGCTGTGCAAAGAATCCGGGTGCGCTTCGTCATGTCTTTCGGCACCATGTTTCTGCTGTTCGGCGCAATCACGCTGGTGCTTTGGGTCGGCACACGAGAGGTACTGGCAGGGGACATGCTGCCGGGTGAACTTGCCCAGTTCGTTATTTTCACCATACTGCTGGGAAGTTCAGGTGCGATGCTTAGCGAGATGTGGGGCGAAGTACAACGTGCCGCGGGCGCGATGGAGCGACTGATCGAATTACTCGATGCAGAACCTGCCATCCGGGCACCCGAAAACCCAACACCTGTGCCTGCTCCCGGCGAAGGCAGCATAGTCTTTAGCAACGTGAACTTTAGCTACCCCTCGCGTCCCGACACACTTGCAATCGATAACTTCAGCCTGGATATAGCGCCCGGCGAAACCGTCGCTTTTGTAGGCCCCTCAGGTGCGGGCAAAAGCACGACCTTCCAGCTACTCCTGCGTTTTTATGACCCTCAGTCAGGCTCTGTGTCCATTAACGGGGTTGATATTGCCACCGCAGACCCGAATGCAGTTCGCGCCGTTATTGGCGTTGTCCCACAGGAAACCATGGTATTTGGCACCAGCGCTTTGGAAAATATTCGCTATGGTCGACCAGACGCAACCGATGCAGAAATCAGGGCGGCTGCCGAGGCCGCAGCGGCCGATGAATTCATCAGTCGACTGCCCGAGGGCTACGACACATTTCTGGGTGAAAAGGGAACCCGACTGTCTGGCGGGCAAAAACAACGCATCGCCATCGCGCGAGCAATTCTGAAAAATCCACCCATACTGCTTTTGGACGAAGCGACCAGTGCACTGGATGCCGAAAGTGAACGGCTGGTGCAGGAAGCGCTGGAAAAGCTCATGCAGAATCGGACTACAATAATTATTGCCCATCGTCTCGCAACTGTACTCAAAGCGAAACGTATTGTTGTTATGGATGAAGGAAAGATCCGGGCAGTTGGCAGCCATGCCGAGCTTGTAAAGAAAGATCCTCTGTATGCTCGCCTTGCAGAACTCCAGTTCCGGTCTGCAGAGGAAGATGCGCTTGCTGCTCGTCCGGAGGCCATCACGGCCTGAGATCAATTCGTCATCCATCAAAAAAATGCCTTTGACAGCACCTTGGCCGGATTACATGTTGCTATAAAATTTTCTATGGCCGTGTTTCATGGCATATTGATACGATGACTACGGCCACTAATAGCAATGGTTCACAACCAATTTGTAACGTAAGCCACAATATTTATACCGCATGTCTTGCAGGGCTGCTGCTTACCGCATGCGGCCAGCCATCTGAATCCACGTCCTCCTATACGGATGGCCCAGCCTCCTCTGCCGGAACCGGGCGTTATTACATGGATCGTGAAATCGCCCAGGTGATGAGTTACCGGGGGGCTGACTGGCTGGAACGAGCTGAACGACCGCAACTGGAGCGCACCGACCTGGTACTGGAAAATCTGCCACTTGGTCCAGCTAGTGTAGTCGCAGATATCGGCGCAGGATCCGGATATTTTTCGCGCCGTATTGCACAGCTTATCCCGGATGGGAAAGTAATCGCGATAGACATCCAGCCGGAGATGCTCACCATAATCGAGAATAAGGCAGCAGAAGAAAATATCAGCAACATCGAAACAGTGCTGGCCCAGGAGAAAAGTCCAAACCTGGCCAGAAACAGCATTGACCTGGCGTTATTGGTTGACGTTTATCACGAATTAAAGTGGCCACAGGAAGTCATGCTGAATATCAAGGATGCATTAAAACCCGGTGGCAGAGTCGTATTAATCGAATATCGGGCCGAAGACAAATCAGTACCGATCATCCCCATACACAAAATGTCTGAAGTACAGGCACGGAAGGAACTTAAGGCGATTGGCTTTAAACTGGTTGCGAATCAGGATTTCCTGCCGAGCCAACATTTTCTTGTATTTACCGCCGCCAAGAATTCGGGCACCGCAGACTTGAATACACGGGCATGGGACTGCACGAACAGTGGTTATGTCGTAACGAGTCATGCAAGCAATTCCGATGGTCTGTGGATATTCCTTCCGGGAGAAACCCTTCTGCTGAACGCAGAAGCTACAGGACAAGGTTCGCTATACAGCAACGGCAAAGTCATATTCCGTTACGAGGACCGACTGGCAGACCTGAGTATCGACGGCACCGACGATAGTTGCACACAAAACCGGCGCGCATCTATTCTGGAGGATGCCAAGTTACGCGGCATGGATTTCTGGGCAACCGGGAATGAACCACCGTGGCAACTTGAATTAGGCTCTGAAGAAATTCGGCTAAAAACTGGCTATGAATCCACCATCACAGTTTTCCCACCGGTCACTCCCGTTGTTAGTGCCGATAATTCCCAAGCCATCTACTCCACACGCGGAAAGAACAGCCTGCTGGAAATCGAAATAAACGGGGGTAGCTGCAGTGACTCAATGAGCGGCGAACATTTTGCAAGCTCGGTAACAATTCACCTGGACAATAAAATTTTCAGGGGCTGCGGGAAAGCTCTGCATTAAAACCTGGTAAATTTATAGCCAGGCCATTGAATATAAAGACCTTATTCAATGACAGGGACCGTATCCTGATCATCAAGGTCAACTTTTGCAGTCGCCACGTAATCAGTAGCAATTTGATTGCTGATATCCACGACAACTTCCCACACATTATCCGCTGATTTGCGCCAGACATTGAGGTAGTTACCTTCAATCACCAGTGGCTCACCCTCTTCATCAGGAACCTCCAACCAGTAAGTACCCCACGTATAGCCCAGATCACCCGATACTGAGACCTCGGCCACCTCCGGCTTCCAGCTCAACAAGAACTCACTGTCTTCCGTTGCTTCCTGAATCTGCCGGTAAATAGTATTCCTGCCCCGCACCGGCCAGTCACCATCCGGCAGTTGAACTGCATCGTCAGCAAGAAACAGCCGGTAGGCCTCCGCCAGACCACTTTGGGCCACCGTATTAGCAAATTCCAGGTCACGCTCAAGCAAGCTGGTCCGAGCTTGTTCGCCTCCGCCGTCGACCGAAATACCCGCCTTTTTCGCTGCATCGCTGTATCCATCGCAGCCCGCAAGCCCCAACAGGATGACGAGATATAGCGGAAATACAACAATACGGTCAGTCATAAGGCAGCCCTGCTCCAACATTGAAACTCATATACGGCCTGCATCATAACGCCTGCAGGCACTTTGCGCCCACTTCCAACAAGGGCTACCGATTCCCTGTGAAAAGTTGCTTTAGTCAAATACCGGTGCCTGCACTGCTCGTCTCTGACGCACCGAAAATGAGAGCCAGCGCAAAGTTTAGCCATGGTGGGTGCTTTACCGTCTGACATCGGGAAAGGCGTTTAAACACCATATTATGTCGATTATTAGCTTATCTATATTTCTGGCCATACTTTCGGGTGGTTGTTTCGCCAGTTGGAAGGGGTGCATTGCTCTGGAACAGCAGAACCCGGGACGCCCGCAAGGAAGATCCGCGAGATCAGGAAATTCGTGAACTAAGTGCCGCGTTAAGCGTTTCTCGCAAGCAGGTTGAAACACTGGATAGTGAAAACAAGCTCAAAGACAAAGAAGTAATAGCGTTAGGGGAAAAGCTGACAAAAGCCGATTTTGCACTTACGAATAGCCAGCAAGAAGATAATGCTACCAAGGAAGCTTTGGATAAAGAGATTGAATCCAAAGCAGAATTCGATGCAGAGCTCGTCCGACTCCGCCGTGAACTGCATGCCGCTAATATCCGCCTGGCTGAAATTGACGTAGAGGTAAAGATTGCCTCACCTGGCAGTGGACTGGTCGCGGGCATGGATGACGTGGTCGAAGATGATGAAAAGGAGATGTTCACCATCCGCCACGAGCACAGAGAGCTTAAACAAATCGTTGGAGTTCTTCAGCAATCTCTGGATGAACAGAAAACTGAGTCGGGGCGCTGGAAGAAACATTGTGCAGTGATGACCAGAACAAACAAGACACTACGCAGTCAGGTCGATGAACTACCGAAAATTCGAGAAGAACTGGAGAGGCTCACAAAGAAGGCTGAGCTATTGGCTGCTACACAGGAAGAAAACCGCGGCCTTGAGGCCCGGATTGCCGATCTTGGTGAAGTAAAAGCAGAAAATGAAACACTGCTGGCACAGGTGGCACTACTGGATAGCACGCTGAAGAAAAATGATCAGTTAGAGGAGTTGATTCAGAAACAGGCTACCGAAATAGGCACTGTCGGCGAAGACAATGACAATCTGCGTTCACAGGTTGCCAGCCTGAGCCAGGTTAAGGATGAAAATCAGAAGCTATTGGCAAAAATCGCCGAACAGGCCATTTTTGTTGATGAACATGCGGGTCTGACAGCTCAGGTTGAAGCTCTGCGCAATATCGAAACAGAAAATAGTACTTTGCTGGCCCAAATCAGGGATTTACAACAAGAAGGTGCCAGAAGACTGGAACAGGTACATGCTGAAAATGCAGCGCTGCAGGTGCGGGTAGAAGCTATCGACAAGATCCAGGAAGAAAATGACAGATTGCTTGCCCAATCTAAGCAACTGCGCCAAACCCAGACACTTGTCGAAACACTGCGGGCACAACTTGAAGTACTTAGCGGTACGAATGACGAAAATGTCAGATTGCAGGCCCGTGTTGACACACTGGCCCCGGTCGAGGAGGAGAATGCTCAACTCCAGATAAATATCAATGAATTGAAGCAGGACCAACTCGAGCGGCGTAATGCGAATAACGAATTAGGTGCCCGAATAGAGAAATTAACTCGCGATTTAAAGGATAAAGAAATACAGGTCGCGCAGATTGATGACCTGCTGCTCGAGCAGGAAGAAAATGAAAAACTGGGTGCTCAACTTGCTCAAATCAGCCAGGCTCATGAACTCGCCCAGGCAGAATCCGAGGACCTTAAGCTGCAGCTTAAGGCAACAAAAGATATACAACAGAACAATGAAAAACTATCCACAGAACTGGATGAACTGAAGTTACAACTGACAGCAGCCGGCAACACCGAGAAAGAAAATGAAAAGCTTCAGCAAGATTATCTGGAGCTAATCGAGACCCATGATCAGCTACAGGCAGAAAATGATCAATTTAAACAACAGCTCAATGAGGTTGACCAGTCACAGGAAGAAGTGGGTGGTTTGCAAAAACAGGTTAAGAAGCTAAATAGTGCACAGGAAACGCATCTGTCGCGCCAGTCACTCATTGAATCAGAGCTTGAACACGAAAAAGATGAAAATGAGAAGCTTACCGCACAGCTTCAGGAACTGGCACACAAACTGGATGCTCGCAAAGCAGTCGGCACAACACATGACAATGTGAAATCAGAAAAACGTGCGGTAGATTCCGCTGACAACGCTGACTCAGGTGACGACACGGATTCGATGCCAGCCTTGCAGATGGATGATATCCATGATGACCTGAAGGCTATACGAGGTGTGGGTGCAAAAATTGAACAAAAGCTCAATATGCTGGGAATACACAACTTCAAGGGTTTGCTACAGCTTGAATCAGACGACTATGATCGCGCTGCCGAGTTAATACCTAACCTGGAAGGACGCATGCACCGCGATGCATGGATTGATCAGGCCCGTAATTTACACCTGGAAAAATATAACGAAGCTATTTGACCCGTACCAGCAGCTGTCCAACCGAGACCGCCTAATATACATTTCGCCAGCGCAACAGGAGCGGCAGCAACGTTAAATTTGCAGCTAGCGCCATCAGCATCGATAAACCCGTAAGCAAGCCAAACAAAATACTGGGAATAAAATTAGACAGCGCCAGTATAGAAAAGCCTGCGATGATAATTACTGTTGTATAAAACATCGCACGACCGACACTGGAATGACTGCGATACATAGCCGCCATCGCATCTCCATCTACCTGAATTTCCTGACGATAACGATGTATGTAGTGGATGGAATCATCCACGCCTATCCCCACACTTATCGCAGCAATAGTAATGGTCATGATATCCAGCGGTATGCCCAATATCCCCATACTTCCCAACACCACACTCACCGACAGCATGCTGGGCAATACAGCTATAAACGCGATTTTAAATGACCAGAACAGTACACCAAACATCAACATAATCGCGACAAAAACTACCCCCATGGTCATGATTTGCGAACGATATAGACTTTGCAAAACATTATTGTATAAAACGAACATGCCGGTTATATGCACACGATCCGGCTGAAAGCCCATCTCATCAACGAGGTGCATACGAATCTCATCAAGTAAGCGCTGGCGTTGCAAAGTAATATCAGATTCATAAATTCGCATGCTGATGCGCACCTGGTTGCCATCAGCAGACATATAAGGTTTAAACAACGCCGCCTTAATACTGGGAGGAAGACGGTTATACAGAACCGACAAAAAGAAAGTACCGGGTGTTTCATCCTGATTCAGGATCGCGAGGGCATCCAGAGTGGTCGCCATAGATAAGACCTTGCCGGTTTCCGGCAGCCCATCCAGATAGCTGTGCACGTCACGTAAGCGATTCAATCTAAAGGTATTATACCAATAGCTGGTTGCCCCCAAGTCAGTATTACTTCCTGACACAGACGAGGATCCTGCGTTAATTTCAATCTCAAACTCATCTGCAAAATCATCAGAAAACTCGTCCGCAAAATCATCCGAGAATTCATCTTCCAGGGATGCACGTTGCTGGTCCCAAAAAGTCCTGATCTGCATCCAGAATCACATCAAGCGGAACAGTACCACCCAGCTCACGGTCGATAGTCAGCATCCCCTGATAAATCTCTGTATCTTTTTTGAAATAGTCGATAAACCGGTTCTCGACCTGCAAGCGGCTAATCCCCCAAATACTTACGCTGGCCAGCACCACACATAGCAATATCGTTACTGTTGCCCGTTTGTCGACCAGCGAGGCGAAAAAGCCGGTTACGAGCTGAGTCGAATCACCACCTCGATCGCGTGGCTCACCCGGTTTTAGCAGCATAACGCAGGCAGGAAACAGCACGAATGCTGTACACACAACTACTGCCATACCTATTACCATCATCCAGCCAAAATCAATAACCGGACGTATCCCACTCACTAGCAAAGAACCAAAACCCACCATTGTCGTAATTGCAGTAAAAATACAGGGGCGAGTCTTATCCCGGAGTGTTGTCCTAACCAGCCAACGCTGGTCAGCAGACGGGTTTACTGTATGTAATTCTCTATATCTCTGAATAAGGTGTACCGTCAGTGACAGGCTGAAGATAAGCATCAAAGCCACAAAATTTGAAGAAACTACAGTTACACGCCATTGCAAAGCGCCCAGCAAACCAACCATCATAAGTACGGATACAGCACAACATAGCAATGAAATTACTACCCAACGTAGCCTGCCAAAAATAATACTGAGTAGAACAGCCAGAAAAATAAGTATCCCGATTCCAAACACGACAATATCATGGCGAATGTAATCGATCATATCGCTTACAATCATAGGAAGACCGCCAAGATGAATTTCGGCAAGTTTGGCATGACCCTTGAGAATCTCCCGAACCTCCGCTATATCAGCCTGCTCCTGATTCATCATCGACCGGCTCAATTCCTTTATCCGCACGGTCATCAGGTCCTTCGCACGACGCTCATCTCTGCCCAGTTGGCCGGTGAGCATTTTCTCTCTCAGCCTGTCTCGTTCAGTCTGCAAGCCAACGTATTCTTTGTTCTCACGGAAGCGCACCAGCAATGCTGTTGTATCCCCATCCAGACTCATTAGCAGATTGCTGTATATCGGGCTTTCGCGAAGTTCCACTCGCGCACGTTCGGGATCTGTCGCCGGATTATCTAAAGTCGGCACATGCTTTTGCAGGCTCGCCAACGTCGTTCCCGGAGTCTCGATCAGGGGAACATCCAACATACTGATGACCTGCTCCACTCGCTCCATCGCGAATAGTTCATCACGTAGTTTTTTCAAATCAGCAAGCGTTGTAGCGCTAAACAGATCACGCCGCGCCGTGTAGGTAACAATCAGATAGTTATCAGATCCGTATCGCGCAACGATGCCGCGGTAGTAGCGCAGATCAACATCCTGTTCCAGCAACAATGAGTCTGCCGATGCATCGAGCTCAAAGCGCGGAACAAAAAATGCCAATACCCCTGCTACGCACGCGACCAGCGTCAGCGCCAGCCACGGGCGATCCAGTACGTACCTATCAAGAATTGCTGAAAAAAATGACATAAATAATCAGAAGGAAACCATGCTTGAACCAACTGCGGGGCTATTCTGCCCTGCTGTGCAACAAAGGCAAAGCCCCTTTTGCATAAATCCTTCGGTAGCAGCGCCCGGATAATGATTTTCCATAATCCATTGTAACCACTTAGTTACCTACTTTAAGCCACGTGACGCAGTCCGCATACGCAAGTCCTCAAGAACGTTAGCATTCGGAGCAGTAACAGCTGTATTTTTTTCGCTGTGCCAGGCATCAGTAATACGGACATCACAGGCAGGAGACCCTTTTGGGTAAACATTTGACATCGCTTAGGAATAAAGTCATTGGACTAACACTACTCGTGGTTCTCGGAGCACAGGTAGCCTCTGTTATTGCGGTTCTGATTGCCTCGGCCCAAGATGCCAATGAACGCGCATACGTACAAATGGAATCAGGCAGACAGCTGTTCCGGGACATTATGGCCAACCGCGAGAAGGTTCTGACCCAAAGCGTCAGGCCACTTGCAGCAGATAGAGAATTCCATCGTGCTATAGCCAGCGGCGATATAAAGCAAATTTCCTCTGAACTGGCCACCCGAATCGACTGGGTCGATGCCGACGTGGCTGCGCTGATAGGTCTGGATGGCTCCATAATAGCGTCAGCCGGCAAAGCAATTCTGAATGATAGATTATTGCTGAAGCTCACCCAGAAGCCACGCACGGCAGTAACTATTAACAACAATACCTACGAAATGATCACGGTACCGGTAGAGTCACCCAGTGTAATTGGCTGGATCTCAATCGGTTTTGTGGTCGATGACGTACTTGCACAGCAGCTGCATACAATTACCGGCCTGGAGTTGACATTCCTTACCGGTGCAGACTCGGGACGCATACGGTTCCTCGGAAGTTCTTTGCCACGAGCTGATCGTGACCTTATTCTGAATGCAACACTCCAGATCGCCGGTGGTGGCGATATGCATGAGGCGATCGAGACACTAAAAACCCGCTACATCTCCAACAGAGAGTATTTTTTTCCTGAAGGCGATGAAATTTTTGTAGTACTGCAAAAACCCCTGGTCGAAGCCATGGCAGCCTACGAATCACTACGCGGCACATTGCTGCACGCGGCTGCTACAACATTGATATGCGCTCTTATCATGGCAGTAATCCTGTCGCGTTCGGTGACGCAGCCATTACGCGGCCTGCTGCTCGCCACCCGCCGTATACGTGTCGGTGATTACTCCAAGAAACTGGATATCACATCGCGCGACGAATTTGGCGAGCTTGCAAGTGCTTTTGAAGCTATGCGGGAGGGTATCGCTGAACGAGAACAACGCATCATTTATCAGGCTCAATATGACGCACTGACGGGATTGCCTAATCGATTGCAGGGCATAGAACTCCTTAGAACAGTTTTGCGCGAATCCAATGGCCGATCCGCTGCTATTATCGTGATGCATCTACAGCGGTTCAGAGAAATTCAGTCTTCACTGGGCCATGAAATCGGTGATGAAGTCCTGCGCCAAACAGCACAACGACTTCGCAGCATGCTGGATGACAATATTGTTCTGGCGCGCCTGGAAGGCGACCAGTTTTTGATAATTGCTCCGGAAACTGATCGAAACCAGGGCAAATTACTAGCCGAAAAGTTGTCAGAACTGCTGGACACCGGGTTGAGTGTGCAATCAATTAATGTGACTTTGGATGCTTGCATCGGATTCTGCATAGCTCCCGAACACGGCAGGCAGCCAGATGAGTTATTAAAGCGGGCAGCGGTAGCCAAAAATGATGCCCAGCACTCCCCGAACCGTATCCGTGTGTACCAGAACGGGCGCGAAGCACGACATGTACGACAACTCGCAATACTGGGCGATATGCGTCGCGCCACCGAGGAAAATGAACTTAAGCTGTATTTACAGCCTAAGATCTCGCTGGAAAATACGCAGGTCTGCGGTGCAGAAGCGTTACTTCGCTGGGACCACCCTGAACTGGGGCGGATACCACCCAATGAATTTATCCCGCTGGCTGAAAGCGCCGGTAGCATTTCCATCATTACAGAATGGGTTGTTGAGCGGACCATTCAGCAATGCAGTCATCTGAGAAATCATGATATCAATCTGCCTATAGCTATTAATTTGTCTGGGCAGGATTTAATGAATAATAAGCTCCCTGGCATGATTTCAGCTGCACTCAAGCGGCACGATATAGATGCCGGACAACTAATCCTGGAGGTCACCGAAGAAGCTGTCGTGCACGATATCGAGCGTGCTGCTTTGGTACTCGGCGAGCTAAAGACGATGGGTTGCATGACCTCATTAGATGATTTTGGCACCGGCTATTCCTCGTTGAGCCACTTACAGCAATTACCCGTTGATGAATTAAAAATCGACCGTACTTTTGTCACACAACTACCAGACGACCCCCAAAATGCCGCTATTGTAAAATCAGTTATTGAACTCGCTCATAACCTGGGGCTGGAGGTTGTAGCCGAGGGTGTAGAGACAACAGCGGCCCTTCGCTGGTTGCGGGAACAGGGCTGCGAACGTGCACAGGGTTTCTACCTGAGCAAACCTATGCCTGCTGAACTTTTTGTGAACTGGCTGCGCAGTTGGGAAAGGCTCGCCAGTGAACAGGAAAACTGTGATCCAACTGACTCGCTGATCCTGCGCCCCAGATTAATTACCTAAACTAAGTACCAAGGCTAATTGCCTAGACGAATTACCTAGACTAATTACCCAGGTCTGGTGAACAATCTCTCCACGGCTACACCGTAGCCCCAGCAGACCAGCATTCTGCATACCAGGACCAGCATGGACTTATATGCCGGGCGGACCTGGTTCATGCTCACGGCATAGGCCTTTCCATCGGCACTTGGCGCGCCAGCGGCTCTGGGAATCATGACGCCTTATGGCGGCTTGTCACTAACACAGACGTTATTGTTAGTGATCGCCATTTAGCGCAGTTGAGACTGGCTTATTTGGCCTCTGCCCCAATTTCGATCCTGTGCCAGTCACCGTTATAGATCACTTCCCAGGTCGGCCAATAGAATCGGTCCAGTTTCGTGGTGATAATCTGTACAGTTTCATTCCACGCAATAGTAGTCAGTCGCACGTAATCACCATCAGGCCGTGACCGAACCAGTTCGATAAAACTATCCAGGTCTTTTACGGGTGCGCCATCCACTTCTACGATGCGGCTGCCAGGGGAGAAGCCGGAACGCGATGCCGGAGAACCAAAAGCAAAATACGCCACATAAACGCCATAAGGCTCGATACCCCGTTGTGCTGCCATTTGCCGATACGGGGCCTGCAACAACGCACCGTTCCAGACCAGTGCCCGACGCACACCATGACCATCAAGAATGGTTGTATCAACCGAAATTTTTACTTCGGCACGATCCCGCCAAACCACAACATCTACCCGATCCTTTTGCACCGCGCGTTCAACTTCGCGAAAACGAGTTACCGGCGTAGCATCGATACTGAGCAGCAAGTCACCAACCTGCAGCAACTCTGCTGTATTAGTACCCGCAACCGTACGAGCCACTGACAGCATTTGCCGTCGTTGCGGGTCAACATCTTCCAGACGCCGGATCCAGTCGTCAGAAAGCCCAAGATTTCTTGCAACTGATAATGGTATTTGCGTCAATTCTGCCTCAAGCGAGTACAAACTATTACCGCTGGAAACAATCGCAAGCATTTCAGCAACCAGGTCGGCCAGAATGCCTTTATTTACCTGAACAACTTCATTACCACGTTCATATGCAAAACTCGACCAAAGCGCAGCCACACTGCCGCGTCGATCCAGGAGCACGCCATCAAAATTTCGCGGCGGGTTTACCAGCGATAGCGTTTCAAGATTGGCATCGCGAAAGCGCATAGTGCGTGACAGCGGGAAACCTACAGGATCAATTGAAGCCACCCGAACAGCCTGGCTTACCAGCTTGCTATCCTTGCGCAAACCAACTGCTACAAGCTCATCCGCCGGTTTGGGTGGCTGAACCCCAAGCCTGGCTGACTTTACCGGAGTCTCTCCCACCATGGCAGGGTCATAGGAAAGCAGCGTGAGATTGTGCAACGGATGCACAAATTCCACTTTACCGGCCACTTCCACCGAACCAGCAAAAGTAATCCGCACATCACCCATCGCTTCGGGAACAGTATTGCGATCAACAACTACATAACCGCGTTCTGCATCAACTACCAGACCGGTGCCATAATAATGCCGATCACTAACACCTGAAATCGTATAGGGCATATCAAAATTGATAAGCACTAGCGAGGGCGCAATGCGGCGCAAATTCTTGTCACCCTCCGCAACAAACCGGGCGGTCGCGGGCGCTGGTGCGGGTGCGGGTGGCCCGGAAGCCAGTTCCCGACAGGGCCATTCACCTGCTAAATCATCACGGGCACAGCGCATGACTGGGAACCAGCGTCGATCCATACGCATGACCTGCAATGCAGCTCCCTGTGGATTATCTATAGGAAAAAACCGGACTGCAGCTTCCTGACCTTCTGCAAGTTGCTCCAGCACGGCTTCCAGATCATCCAGATCATTAACGGTATTGCCGTCTATTTCGGTGATGACGCTTTGACGAGGAATTCCGGCGGTACGAAATACATATCCGGGAGATGCGACATATATGCCGGAGATCGGCTTGTTCAGGTGCCAGGCCTGCTGATAGGACAGGTTGTGAAAAACACCGTCACCAAACTGGATGTACTCGGATGGTGTGATGGCATGCAGATCAGCCACTTCCAGATTACGCGCAAGAATTCTACCATTGCGCTCAAGTTGCAACTCTACCGTCTGACCAACATTGTCATCCAGTAAAGATTCGAGCGGGACAAAATTTGTCAGTTGCATATTGTTGACCGCAAGCAGGATATCGCCCACTTCCAGCTGGCCGTCAGCTGGGCCGCCATTAATTATATTAACGACCACCAGCATTCCGGTCTGCGTTGGGAATTGCCTCCTGAACTCATCTTCAGTCGACTGCTGCAATCCCAGTCTGCGCAGCTCATCAAAAGCCACATGGACAAACCGGGTTTCAATTGTGCCACGGGGCACAGGCTGGCCTGCGGCAATCAGGTCAACAGCTCGTTTAACCCTATCCAGTGGCAGAAAAAAGCTGGAGGCAGCTGAACTACTGGCGCCTGCGTTTAAAGCGACGACACGGCCACTTTTGTCCAGCACCGGTGAGCCCGATGAACCACCCGACACCCCGGATGCCGCCTGCATATAAAACGTATTGAAATCATTATAATTTCCATAGCCATAGCTGGGCGCCCGCCGGTCAAGCCGGGCAATAGTTCCCGACAGTATCGACAATTGTTCACCCGCATCATTACCGACAACACGAATTTCAAGGCCAACAGCTGCTTTGTCCGGCATCAACTCAAGCTGAGCGGGCTTAATATATTTAAGCGCTGCCGGATCAAAACGAAATAACCCAAAGTCATGAACAGGGTCCCGATAAACCGGGATTAATGAAACTTCTTCCTGATTAATAAACAGTGCTTCAGCACGTACCGGACCAGGCGTTACTACATGGCGGTTAGTCAGAATAAGCCCGCGCTCTGCATCGACCACAAAGCCGGTAGCCTGGCTGGATATATTGCGCTCCGTATCAAACGCACGGGTTAAATCGATCTTTACCGAGACCACGCCTGAAGAAATGCGCTCCAGCATTTCGGCCCAGTCATCGACCTCACTCCAGGCCAGACCAGACCAGCCTAATAACAGGCTACCCAACAAAAGCTGGTAGCGATGCCGAAACTGAGTTTTTAATTTTTTCATTGCTACTACTTCGCTCCAAGACCCAGGCTATAGCCAAAGCTGCGCTCAAATTCCTCATCAACACTCGCAGGTGTAAAGGTATGATTCTGGGTGCCCAGACTGGCAATTTTTTTCGCGCCAAGAATAGCGGCCAAACGCCCTGTATCTGCCCAATTCATGTCATTGAGCAGCCCATATAATAGTCCTGCCCGGTATGCGTCACCGCATCCTGTTGGGTCACGCACTTCTGTAGCAGTAACAACAGGTATCGCAATCTGTTCACCTGCAGAAAAAATTGTTGAGCCCTTCGCACCGCGAGTCACAATCAGCGCATCAACCTGCTGACTTATTTCCTGCTCATCCCAACCCGTGCGTTCCTGTAGCATCTGACCTTCATAGTCATTGACAGCAACCCAACTGGCCAGCTCAATAAAATTTCGCAGGTCATCACCATCAAACATTGGCAACCCCTGACCCGGATCAAATACAAACGGGATACCGGCATCTGCAAACTGCTGCGCATGATCAATCATGCCCTGCCGGCCATCGGGAGAAATCATTCCGACGGTGACGCCTGCATCAGTTGGCACATCACTGATATGCGAATGGTCCATAGCACCCGGATGAAATGCTGTGATCTGGTTATCATCCAGATCAGTCGTAATATAAGCCTGCGCAGTCAATGTCGACGCTACTGCGCGAATGTAGCGCGTATCCAGCGATTGCTTTGCCAACCAGCTGCGATAGGCCGCAAAATCATCGCCAACAGTTGCCATCGCATGGCCCTGACCGCCAAGCAGATTCAGGTTGTAGGCGATATTACCTGCACAGCCACCGAACTCTTTACGCATCTCTGGAACCAGAAAAGCAACATTAAGAATATGGATCTGATCGGGCAGAATATGCTCCTGGAATCTTCCGGGAAAGACCATGATATTGTCATAGGCCATCGATCCACAAATCAGTGCTGACATGCATTTCTCCTGTAAGTATAACCACGGCGCCTGTGCGCCCCGGCTTAATCAAGCGATTTTATGGCTGCTGGTTTAAGTTTCTGTTCCGGGACGCCAGACCAGATCCGGCTGTTTCGCGGCACGCACATCATCCAGACGTCGCACCGGCATCGTCAGGGGCGCTTGTTTAACCTGGTCAGCATCGGCATAGGCCATATCTTTAATGCGGATCATCGCCGCCACAAAACCATCCAGCGCATGACGTGATTCTGTTTCAGTTGGTTCAATCAGCAAGCACTCCGGCACCAGCACTGGGAAATATGTAGTCGGTGCATGAAACCCGAAATCCAGCAATGCCTTGGCAAAGTCCATCGCAGTGATGCCCGTGTCCCGCTGAATCGGCTTGAGCGAAATAATAAATTCATGACTTGCGCGCCGCTCCGGGAAGGCCAGTTCAAAGCCTGCATCAGCCAGACGCACCATCAGGTAATTGGCATTTAAAACAGCGAAATCAGATACCCGCTCCATACCCGTTTTACCCAGCATACGCATGTAAACATAGGCACGCAGCAACACGCCTGCGTTCCCCATAAACGCTGATAGTCGACCAATACTCTGAGGGTAATCAACCTCGGTTGCCCAGGTATATAAATCACCCTGCTTTTGTACGAAGGGTACGGGCAGAAACGGCACCAGACGCTCACTGACGCCCACCGCACCGGAGCCTGGCCCACCACCGCCGTGCGGAGTTGAGAAAGTCTTGTGCAGATTCATATGCACAACATCAAAGCCCATGTCACCTGGCAGCGTTTTGCCCAGAATCGCATTGAGGTTGGCGCCATCGTAGTAGAGCAGTCCGCCTGCCGCATGGACAATCGCAGCGATTTCCTCAATTTGCCGCTCAAACACACCCAAAGTTGAAGGGTTAGTCAGCATAATACCTGCGGTTTGCGGGCCGACAACGGCACGCAATCGCTCCAGATCAATATCGCCATCGGCACCCGTCGGTATCTCAATGACCTCACAACCACACATCGTCGCAGTAGCCGGGTTTGTTCCATGCGCCGCATCCGGAACAATAATTTGCAAGCGTTCATGGTCGCCACGAGCATCGTGATAGGCACGAATCATAGCTACGCCGGCAAACTCACCCTGAGCCCCTGCCATTGGCGTGAGTGATACAGCCTGCATGCCTGTAACAACCTGCAGCATCTCTTGCAGCTCGTACATGGTGTGCAAAAAACCCTGACCATGTTCCACTGGCCCCAACGGATGGCGCCCGAGGTTCTGTGGCAACATCGCAAGCCGGTTACAGACCCGCGGGTTGTATTTCATGGTGCATGAGCCAAGCGGATAAAAATGCGTATCAATCGAAAAATTAAGTTGTGACAGCCGTGTGAAGTGCCTGACAACCTCAAGCTCGGAGGCTCTGGGCATAATCAGTTCATCTTTGCGCAGCACCTCATCGGGAAGCTTTGATTCGCCCGCAGCTTCCGGGACAAAACCCTGTCGTGCAACCGACTCGTATTCAAAAATCAGTGGCTCACTCATGCCGCCACCTCAAATAAATCAGCAGCTGCTTCCACATAACTTGCGATATCGGCTGTACTGCGTATTTCAGTTGCGCAAACCAGCATTGCATGACCAAGTTCGGGATAGTCCTCGCTCAGATCATAACCACCAATAATTCCCTGCGCAGATAGTGCGCCGAGCACAGCCGCAACCGGCCGATCAAGCTGCAAGACAGCTTCATGAAAGAACGGCGTCGTAAACGCTCTGGACACACCCTGCAGCTTCGTCAGAGCGTCCACAAGTACATTAGTATTGGCATTACAGCTACGCGCCACCTGCCGTAATCCTGTCGCGCCAAGCAGTGACATATAGATTGTTGCTGCCGTCGCAACCAGTCCCTGATTGGTACAGATATTGGATGTCGCCCGTGAGCGGCGTATATGCTGCTCACGGGCCTGCAGCGTCAGCGTAAATCCTGGCTTACCTTCAATATCGATAGTACGGCCAACAATCCGGCCGGGCATTTGCCGAACTACCGCCTGACGACAAACCATATAGCCAAAATACGGCCCCCCGGATGACAGCGGTATACCCAGCGGCTGCCCTTCGCCACAAGCAATATCAGCACCATCTTCGCCCCACTGCCCCGGTGGTTTCAATAGAGCCAAAGCAATCGGATTAGCCACGCCTATTACCAGAGCACCATTAGCGTGGGCCCAATCTGTTAGCGTATCCACATCTTCCAGGGTGCCGAGAAAGCTCGGATTCTGAATACCTACGGCTGCAAAATCTTCACCGGCATAATCAGCCAGCACAGAGACATCAGTCCGGCCATCACGCATTGGCAATTCGATCAGTTCAATTTTTTGTCCGTCAAGCATAGCGCGTGCAACTGATCGGTAAACCGGGCTCAAAATTTGTGGCACGAGTATGCGCCGTGATTTACTTTTTCGATTCGCACGCACCGCCATCAGACAGGCTTCGGCAAATGCTGTTGCGCCGTCATAGAGCGAAGCATTAGATACATCCAATCCTGTAAGACTCGCCAGCATAGTCTGGAATTCGTAGATAACCTGCAGCGTGCCCTGACTCGCCTCCGCCTGGTAAGGCGTGTAAGCACTGTAAAATTCTCCACGGGTAGCGATATCCCATACGGCAGCAGGAACATAGTGGTCATAAGCACCCGCACCCAGAAAACACAGGGGCTCACCATCGGCCCGCGCCCTTTGTTGCATGAAGCGGGATATTTCAGCCTCACTCAATGCCGGCCCAATCGCATCAAGCCCCGCTATACGCAGGCTGGCCGGAATTTCATCGAATAATTCATTTATGTCGCTAACGCCCACGCTAGCGAGCATGGCAGCAATATCGGTTTCTGTATGTGGAATAAACGGCACTTCATGTTCCTCGTTTTCTTAAAGCCTTTGTGCTCAGCTTTATATTTATTAGTCTTCGAGCTCCGCCAGGTAGCGGGTATACGCATCTGCATCCATAAACTCATCAAGCACCGTTGCATCTTCTGGCTGCAAACGGAATATCCAACCATCTTCATAAGGGCTGTTGTTCACCAGCTCCGGAGTATCGGCAAGTGCGAGATTAACTTCTGCAACCTCGCCTGCAAGTGGACAATATATATCACTCGCTGCCTTGACCGACTCAACAACTGCACAGGCGTCACCAGAAGACAGGTTGTCACCTACTTCCGGCACTTCTACAAACACGAGTTCGCCCAACGCTTCCTGCGCATGATCACTGATGCCTACCGTAACGGAACCATCATCATCCAGCCGCAGCCATTCATGATCTTTGCTATATAAAAAATTGTCCGATATTTCGCTCATAAGAAGTCTCCACCTGGAACTTTTAGAATTATTTTGATCCCTACTGGATCTTAATTTCACCCTTTCTTACAAAAGGCGGCCGAACGATTCGTGCCGGCTTGAAATCAGACCTGATCTCTACTTCACAGTGCTCAGCGTCACCTGCCGGTATCCTCGCCAGCGCGATTGAACATTGCATGGTAGGCGAAAAGCCACCACTGACTATCTGACCCTCACCGGCCGCAGTATTTACGCGCTGTCCTGTCCGCATCACGCCACGACCTTCCAGCACCAGGCCAACAAATTGACGCGCCACGCCTGCCTGTCGCTGCTGCTCCAGCACGGACCGACCAACAAAATCCCGATCCGCAGGCTCCCACGCAATAGTCCAGCCCAGGTTACTTTCCAGCGGTGAGGTACTCGTGGTCATGTCCTGGCCATATAAATTTAGCCCAGCCTCCAGTCGCAAGGTATCCCTGGCACCCAACCCACAGGGCTGCACGCCCGCACCGACCAGCGCAGCCCATAATGTGTCAGCCGCATCTGCATCAAGCAGAATTTCCCAGCCATCTTCTCCGGTATACCCGGTACGGGCAACAAAGACGCCATCCTGATCAAGTGATTCGAAAGCACCCAGTTCCAACGCCGCTTTACCCACATTGCCGGACAGTAAAGGTGCGGTTACTTCGCGGGCCTGAGGCCCCTGTACCGCGATCATTGCCAGATCATCACGCTCATTCAGCACTACTTGTCTGTCGCCGAGCATCTTGTGCATCCACTCAAGGTCAGCCTCACGAGTTGCAGCATTCACCACAACCCGATACTTCGTGTCACCCTGCCAATAGATAATGAGATCATCGATGACCCCACCCGCAGGATTAAGCATGCAACTATAAAGCCCCTTGCCTTCCAGCTTCAGTCGGGCTACATCATTTGCTAGCAGATAGCGTAACCATGCCCGACTATCCGGACCTGATACATCGATAACAGTCATGTGCGAGACATCGAACATCCCGGCGTTATTCCGCACTACATGATGCTCTTCTATTTGCGAGCCGTAGTGCAGTGGCATATCCCAGCCACCAAAATCTACAAGCTTTGCACCTGCTTCGACATGACGCTTATAGAGGCCAGTCTGTTTGCCCATATAAAGATTCCCTTAAAGATTCCCTAGCAAAGTATCCAGTAACAAAAAAAGGCGGCAGGTATAGTGCCTATACCTGCCGCCCCTCTGTCCTGTTACCTGAGAGATCGGGTAAAGAGCCTGCCTTTACCTCGCCCCTTCGGTGGGCCGACGATGCGGCCGCTCTCCAGAGTCAATCCAGATTCGCAGTCCATTTGCCTGAGCGTTTCCGAGCGAGTTGCGCCTTCGGCGGCTACCTGAAAAAACGGCAGCACTCTCACGCGAGTCTGAAAGATTGAGCGCGCATCATACCCAAACCGACGGCTCTGATACCAGTCGGAGCAATACACTCTAATAAGAGGGAAATTTACGGCACGCCATGAATTAACTAAACACTGATTAAGGCGCTGGTTAAGACCCGTATTTAAGACGCTGATTTAAGGATCAATAAGACGTGCGGCGGCAGGCAATGAACGGCCACGCCCCATAGCGTAAGCAGCAAATCGTGCCTTTACTAAGGGTAGTTTGTCTACGACAGCCAGACCCAGCCCGCCTATTCCACCGGCGGGACCCGCAAACAAATGATTAATAGCACCCATGGCCCCCAGTGTCAGCATATTATCGCCTTTGCGTGCACGCTCATAGCGCCTTAATACCAGCGGGTCTCCGGGATCAGCGGCCGGTAGTGCAAAATGCGCCACCAGTTCCTCGGCCAGCACCGCCGCATCCAGCAAGCCCAGATTAACGCCCTGGCCAGCAAGCGGATGAACCCGATGCGCGGCATCACCAATCAGCGCAAAGCGGCGACCCGTGTACCGGGTAGCATGCCCGGAACCCAGCGGGAAACTCACGCGCTGCGTCGTACATTCGAGTGACCCGAGTACATGGTCAAGTGCAGCTGCTAACTCCACGTTAAAATCTGTCCCGTCCATTTCCAGCAGATCTTTCGCCTGCGCGTCGGGGCACGACCAGACCAGGGATGAACGCCCGTCAGCCAAAGGTAATAATGCAACTGGCCCGCCAGGTAGAAATCGTTGCCAGGCAGTCGCTGCATGCGGCCTTTCACTGGCAATATGTGCAACTATTGCGGACTGCTCATACAAAGTTTCGCGGAAACTGACGCCCAGTTGCTCCCGCACCCAGGACCGCGAACTATCCGCACCAACCACCAACCGGGCGCGCAGTGAGCTGGAATCCTCCAGCGTAATACAGCAATGGTCACTTGCTTCACTCAGACTGACTGGCTTTACGCTGCTGATAACTTTGACCGAGGTCGCGCCTTCCACCTTTCTCCATGCAGCAAGACGCATGGCACGATTTTCAACGATGTGACCAAGCCAGGCTTCCCCGAATTCTGCAGCATCAAATGAAATTGATTTGGCGCCCCCGGCCGTACCCTCTGCCTGCCAGACACACATACGTTCATATGGACTGACACGCGTCACAGGTAACTGGTCCCAAACGCCCATATTTTGCAGTATGGCCCGGGATGCCGGCGCTATAGCAGAAACACGTAAATCTATGTCTGCATCCTCAGCCACCGTCTCTGGCGGCTGCACCTCCAGCAAGGCTATACGGCATGATTTACCCGCCTGCTCCAATCCGGCGGCAAGTAACCTGGCAAATGCAAGTCCGACAATGCCACCACCCACAATAGCTATGTCAAAATCTACTGCGGTCTCAGCAGTGTTCATAGCCGTAAGCCCCGTGCCAGCCGACTAAGCCTGCCTGATAGCCCCATGGTTTGCCGCGCTAGCTCCTGCTTCGCGCCGGGCAGCATATCAAATGCCGCCAGCCCCAGACCCCGGCCTATAGAAGCGGGCGCACCCGGAATACCGAACATACGAATCAGACCGTCGGTGAAACCAACGACTTTACGTTGATCACTACGCCGCCAATCACAGTAACTGGTGAGGACATCGGCCGCACCAGGGTCAAATGTGGCTGCCTTCATACCATAACCATCTGCAATAACTTCACCCAGACTGGCGACATCACGCAAACCCAGATTGAAGCCCTGTGCAGCAACCGGATGCAGGCCATTTGCAGCATTGCCGATAACAACGGCACGTTCAGCAACAATACTGTCAGCCGTTACCAGGTGCAGGGGATAGGCAAAACGCTGGCCGATGCGCATAAACCGTCCCAGACGAAAACCAAATGCAGACTGCACCAGGTCGAGTATCTCCTCATCAGACATACTCATAACGGTCGGCGCCGATTCGCTGGTTCGTGCAAGTACAACGGTGTACAAGCCATCTCGCCCCGGCAGGATCGCCACGGGACCTTCCGGCGTGAAGCGCTCATACGCAACGCAACCAGCCCGTTCGGGAGCAACCTGAATATTGGCGACCACAGCAACCTGGCCGTAATCCCGATCACTGGCCTTAATACCAAGTGCACCGCGTAACTCTGACCGCGCACCATCCGCCACAACCAGCAACTGTGTACTTAAGGATTCAACCGTTTCACCCGTCAATGTAACGGTACGCCTGCCCGCTTCAATTTCGGTTGCGGTTACCCGGGCAGGACAGAAAGTGGTTACGCCAGGCAGTGACCTAAGTTTCTGCCAAAGTGCCTGCCCTAACTGATGGCTCTTAATGACAAAGCCCAGCTCAGGAATACCCTGCTCATCAGCATCTATCATTGCCGTACCAAAACGCTTTTGTTCGGAGATATGAATCTTGTGGATCGGCCAGACAGAATCTGCAATCAGCGGCCATATTCCCAATTCGTTAAGAATACGGTAACTGCCACGGGACAACGCGATCGTTCGGTCATCAAAACTTGGCTGTGCATCACTATCCGGTGGTATGGCCTCTACAAGGCCAACCCGACAGGAAGTTCCTGCCAACGCAATAGCCAGACTGCCTCCGACCAGGCCACCACCAGCAATTAATACATCAAAATCACCACAGGAATCGTTTGATTTATCAGCCCTAACCATCAGCTTATTGCGGACCCGACTAACTGTTCGATTTCATCAGGGTCCACTGGCAACCCCCTGGTAAGCACTTCGTTCCCCGAGCGCGTAACAACTACATCATCTTCAATTCGAATACCTATACCACGCCATTTTTTCGCAATTCCACGCATATCAGGAATATAAATACCCGGTTCAACTGTCAGGACCATACCCGGTTCAAGCAACCGCCATTGATCTGATACCTTGTAGTCACCCACATCATGCACATCCATGCCCAGCCAATGCCCTGTCCGGTGCATGAAAAATTTACGGTATTTTTGCTTGCTAATTAGCAAGCGCAAATCTCCCTTTAGCAAACCTACACGCTGCAACCCTTTGGTAATCACACGTACAGCCGCATCATGTGGTTCATTCCAGTGTTTCCCCGGTGCTACCTGTTCGATAGCCGCACTATGCGCCTGCAACACAATGTCATATATCAGTCGCTGTTCAGCACTAAAACGGCCGTTAATCGGCCAGGTGCGTGTCACGTCTGAAGCATAATAATCGTACTCGCAGCCGACATCAGCCAGCACCAGGTCACCATCATTCAAGGGCTGATCATTCTGAACATAGTGCAGAGTACAGCTATTAATACCTCCACCGACGATAGGCTGATAAGAACACCCCACCCCGCTGCGCCTGAATTCATGAATGTACTCTGCCTCCAGCTCATATTCATTCATGCCCGGCTTGCAATGTGCCATTGCGCGACGATGAGCAGCCACAGCAATTTTTGCTGACTTTCGCATAGCACTGACTTCTGACCGGCTTTTAAATAAGCGCAGATCATGGAGCAAATGATCGAGCGTAATAAACTCATCCGGCGCATGTGTGCCACCGCCCCGGGAACGCAACTCGGTCACCCAGCCAATCAGTTTGCTGTCGAAATCCGGATGCGCGCCCATGGTGTAGAAAACCCGTTCGCACTGTTCAACAATGCCCGGCAGGATGTCATCAATATCATTAATCGGGAATGCATCATCGACTCCGAAATTTTCTATTAGTCCGGCGGGTGTAGCGCGCTTACCATCCCAGGCCTCACGCGCCGGATCCTGATCACGGCAAAAAACAATACATTCGCCCTGTTCACGTCCGGGTACAAGCACCAGCACCGCATCAGGCTCGGCGAACCCGGTCAAATAATAGAAATCACTGTCCTGCCGATACGGATACTCAACATCCCGATTTCTAATCCGCGCAGGCGCAGCTGGCAGTATCGCCACACCACCCTTGCCCATCATGCGCATCAATGTATGTCGGCGCTTTGCAAACTCTCGATTATTCATCAGTGCTCCTGTGCGCTGGCATCAGGCAACACACGCACGGTGGCTGTCTCGTCATAGATTAATTGCACTGACACACGCACGTACTCAACCAACTCCACATAGGCCCATTCAGACTCTTCACTTTCGTCAGATGACGCACCTGCCTTGGTAATCTCGCTGAAATCATCCAGGATTTCACTGCCATCAGGAAAATCCAGCGCATCCGCCGGTGCGCCCTGATCAGCACCACCTGCAGAGACCAGTCCGTGCATAAAGCCATGACACCAGTCCGCCAAAGCTGCGGTACGCACCTGCAGTGATTCATCATCGCCGGGCAAAAGTAGCGCAAAACGCATATCTCCAGCCTCAAGTTTCAGCAAAGTATCGGCAGCCAGTATCTCTAACGCACGATTGCACTCATGCGCCACTACATTATTGTCATCAGCTTCCGCCATTAGCTCCTGCTGCCAGTCACGAATTGCCGCCGCCCCCGTCAGACAGGCACGGCCACAAAAGGCCCCATGGGCTTCTGCCGCCTCAAATGCTGTACCCGCATCTTTCAGCATACGATCCAAATCATCTATATCTACTGTTGCAAGATCATTCATTTAGGTCACAATCCATACAGAAATGCGGGTAAACTTAAGCCAGAGTCGCCGGAATGGGCGTATATCCTATCACTCAGACGTCAACCCGCATATTGACCGCGGTGGCACGTACACACTATATTTATCCCTATGTCTGAATCACCCGAACAAAATTTTAGTCAGGAACTGGTGCGCCTTGAAAAGCGTCTGGATGAACTGGTCGTTATTTGCAATCAGCTTAAGGAAGAGAATCGCTCTCTTAAAGACCGCCAGGATGCACTAATTGCGGATCGGGCTACTTTGCTGCAAAAGAACGAACAGGTACGCGCCCGGGTTGAAGCAATGATTACTCGCCTTAAAGCAATGGAGCATGGCTCATGACGGAGATGTACGCTCACGTCAACGTAAAAATTCTGGAGAAGGAATACCAGATTTCCTGTAAAGCTGACGAACGTGCAGCTTTACTGGATTCGGCGGAATTGCTGGACTCGAAGATGCGGCAAATCCGTGAAAGCGGCAAGGTCACCGGTCTGGACCGTATCGCGGTTATGGCTGCTTTAAATATGGCTAATGAACTCCTGCTGGCCCGTGGCCAGGGAGAAACACTGGAAACAGACGCTGCAGTGCGCATTCAGGCTATGCGCGAACGCGTTGAATCAGCGCTTCAGCACGGCCAGCAACTCGAACTTTAAAGCCAGTTCACACTCTTACTGCGAGCCAGCTGATACACTAGTTTTTGGCTCCTCCTGCGGTGTTCGATGCGAATCTGGAATCCCTCGACCCTAAATTTTAGATAGGGGTCGTCACCTGCAAGGCAGCTGTGTGCATAACCGCTTCGGCGGTAAGCCTGGGCTGCCACGGTTGACCCCACCTTCCGCTCTGGTTCGAGAGCAACGATTCGTAACGGCACAGGCGGGAGGAGTCACCTCCTCTTTTAACTGTAAGTACGTACTGCAAGTGATTTGTGAATCATGAATCAAGAACTGCACAAATTGCGGACACACCTTAAACAACGCCGCACACTGCTTACCCACCAATATATAGAAGCGGCATCCCAAAAATTTGCAGAAAATTTCTGGCAAATGCCGTTTACCAAAAGAGCTCAGCGCATTGCCGTATATATGCCAACCCGCGGTGAAATTGACTGTCAGCCAATCATAGAAATGGCCTGGATGCGCAAAAAGCGCATTTTTGCGCCCATATTGCGAGGAAAACAGATAAATTTTGCCCCGCTGAATCCAGACTCTGAACTGGCACTAAATCGCTACAACATATTAGAACCTGTCTATTCAAAGTGCAGCCTGGTTAAGCCACGACAACTCGATATCGTCATCGTGCCACTGCTTGCTTTCGACTCCAGCCTAAATCGACTCGGCATGGGGGGCGGTTATTACGATCGTAGTTTTGCTTTTAGCAAAAGGCAGCAGCATTGGTGTCACCCACGTCTAGTTGGCGCAGCATATAGCTTTCAGCATGTAGATAGTTTGCAACCTGCATCATGGGATGTACCGTTGCATTGTGTGATTACAGAAAAAGAAAGTGTCGGAAGTTGTTGATGTGTAATTGAGTAGTGCGTGTATTTCGTACAACGAAAAAAATAGCTTTTCATAGCCCTCTATAAACTTTTCAATGCACCAACAAAGCACTAATGATATTCAATAGAAAAGTCAATTTTCCTACCTAAAACAAAGTTCTAAAAAATCTTGTATTTGTTGAAACTTGGCTGCGCTTGTATATACTCAATCGCGGTTAACCCGACTATGGAGACTGCTAATGGCAACTCGAAAGAAAGTTTCACGGAAGAAAAAAACAGTTAAACGCAAAACCAAGAAGAAGGTAGCGCGTAAAAAGACTAAGCGTAAAGTAGCTAAGAAAAAGGCTAAGAAAAAGGCCAAAAAGAAAGTAAAGAAAAAGGCTAAGAAAAAGGCCAAAAAGAAAGCTAAGAAAAAGGCCAAGAAAAAGGCCAAAAAGAAAGCTAAGAAAAAGGCTAGAAAGAAGGCTAGCCGCAGGAGGTAGTTAACCTCTTGTAACCACCCCTAAAGGTGGTAACCGGAATGTGCCCGCCTCGTGCGGGCACATTCATTTCCGGCACCAATCAAGCCATACAGGTCCGGCACCAATCAAGCCATACAGGTCCGGCACCAATCAAGCCATACAGGCACGCGCCGCCCGCCTGATATGTATAATTGGCGCGGTTTAGGGAGCATCAGATGCAACAAAACGAGAAGAAGCGCCAGGCCGCGCTGGCAGCACTGAACTACATTAGTGACGGTATGCAATTAGGCGTCGGCACCGGATCGACAGTGAACTTTTTTATTGATGCCCTGCCCGATGTGCGATCCAAAATTGAGGCCGTTGTGGCCAGTTCTGAAGCCACCCGGGAACGCCTGGAAAAACATGGTTTTGAGGTATCGGAATTATCTACCACCGGCGACCTGGATTTGTATGTTGATGGGGCTGATGAAGCAAATAAGCATTTTCATTTAATAAAAGGGGGTGGCGGCGCACTGACTCGCGAAAAGATAATTGCAGCAGCTTCACGAAAATTTGTATGCATTATCGATGAGTCAAAATTTGTGGGTGCACTTGGGAAGTTCCCCTTGCCCATCGAAGTCATTCCAATGGCACGATCCTATGTTGCACGACAGTTGATAAAGGCGCGGGCACAACCCGTCTTTCGCGAAGGCTTTAAAACAGATAACGGTAACGAGATAATCGATGCATGGGGTTTGAACATCACCAACCCACCCGAAATGGAAGACCGTTTCAGCCGCATCGCCGGTGTCGTCACAGTGGGTCTTTTTGCGCATCGGGGCGCAGATATTATTCTGATGGCCGATGAAAAAGGCATTAATACACTCCAAAAATAGTATTTTTCACGCTTCAGCTCTATATATTTATGGCAGATAAAGCGCTAATTCTTGAATGCGAACTGACATGCCCGAAATGTGGCACGGTCAGTAACGCTGTAATGCCAACTGACGCATGCCAGTGGTTTTATGAATGCCCCGCGTGCAATGACCTGTTAAAGCCAAAACCCGGCGACTGTTGTGTGTTTTGCTCGTATGGTTCCGTTGTTTGTCCGCCAAAACAGAATAGCGATACACGCTGCTAAAAACGCTCCAGTAATGCACGGGCACAGGGCTTAGGCACCAGTCCTTGCATACGACTGAGACACACAATTTTGCGGCAATTAGTTCCCCTATTTGATCGCTGTGCGCCGAGGACTAAAGCGGACCGCAGAGCCATCCTGACAAATCATTCCCCGACCGAAGACCGGGCTCGTGCAGCGTTAACCTGATGCATCTAGCACATAATTTGTTGCGTTGAGGGGCTCACGATTCGCCTGTGCTGCTTCGCTTTACCTGGGGGTCGGAGACTGTCACTCAATTGAGTAATTTGTTGAGTGGAGAGGTTCTCCATCGAGCATCCTGGCTTCGCTTCACCTGGGGGTCGCAGCGTTCGCCCGCCTACGGCGGACTTCAAGCAACAACCCCGACGAACTAACAGCTGCACCAGCAAATATTATGGGTTGATATTGCAGCCAGACAGGGCTTTGGGCGGGGAATGAATTGGCAGGACACAGCGGCCGGGAAAAGGCATGCTTCCCCCGGCATTAATTCGACTAAAGGTCTATTCAGTCGCCATACTGGCGCCTGAATAGACAGTCTCATTGAAGACCGCAGGGAGCCATCCGGCCAATTCGTTCGCCGGCCGAAGACTGGGCTTAATACAGCGTTAAAAGGATTTACTACTGATACAGGATTGATTTGTGCACTGGCGTGCACGAACCGCTGCGGGGCGCCTGCACTGCACTACGGCGTCCTAGTGCCGGTAGCCGCGGCGCTACGCGCACGGCTGGCGGCATTAGTCGAACGAAGGTTCTCATCCATGTGACCCCCCAGAATTACCCACCAGCCAAAATAGCGCACCAATCTTTAAATCACCAAAAATGAGGGCTGACCATCATCACGAGACCTGTTCATCACCATAGCCAGAAACACCAGGCTTAGAGCGTCAGCCCTCATTTTTTTAGACAAGTGACCAGATCCTGGTCCCCCAGCCACACATACAAAAAAGGCCCGCTTATGCGGGCCTTTTTGTATGTGTGGCTGGGGGACCAGGATTCGAACCTGGGTTGGCGGAGTCAGAGTCCGCAGTCCTACCGCTAGACGATCCCCCAATAAAGAGAAACCGCGTTTCCCCGTTGGAGCGTTTTAACGCTTCGAGAACTGGGTAGCGCGACGTGCTTTGCGGAGACCCACTTTCTTACGCTCAACTTCACGAGCATCACGAGTCACGAAACCCGCCTGGCGTAATGCGGGGCGCAGTGCCTCATCATAGGCAAGTAGTGCACGCGTCACGCCATGGCGAATGGCGCCTGCCTGACCGGTAGTGCCGCCACCCGATACGCTCACGGAGATATCAAAATTTGTCGCCATATTGGCCAGTTCAAGCGGCTGCCGAACAATCATTCGGGCCGTTTTTCGACCGAAGAATACGTCAAGTGGTCGTGAGTTAACGGTGATCTCACCCTTACCAGGGCGCAGATAAACACGGGCCGTTGATGATTTGCGGCGGCCGGTGCCGTAATAAGTTTCAGTGCTCATTCAAATATTCTCAGTACGCTTTGTTTAAAGCAGATAGATCAGGTCAGGTTTGCTACTAGTTTCTATTAAATTTCCTGCTAGATTTCCAAGGGCTGCGGTTGCTGCGCCGCATGACTGTGCTCAGGACCGGCAAATACACGCAATTTTTTCAGCATGGCACGTCCCAGGCTGTTTTTGGGCAGCATACCTTTAACCGCAATGGTGATTACCTGTTCAGGCGATTTCTCCATAAGCTTTTCAAGCGAAATCGACTTCAAATTACCAATATAACCGGTATGCCGGTAATACATTTTGTCAGCCATTTTATTGCCGGTCACACGAATACGTGCGGCGTTTACAACCACAATGTGATCCCCTGTATCCACATGCGGTGTGAATTCGGGCTTATGCTTGCCACGCAAGCGCGATGCCAGCTCTGTGGCCAACCGGCCCAGAATTTTGTCCGTTGCGTCGACAACGAACCAGTCACGCCTGACGTCTTCAGGCTTGGCGGAAAAGGTCTTCATGATTTGTCCTGATTAAATAACGTTGGGGCCGTTTTATATAAGGTGCGGTGTTATGGCCCTGCCGCAGAAAAGCGCGCCATTCTAGCTAACGCGCCTAACATTATCAATGGTTTCCGGCCCAATGAAATAGCTGTGTCAGAATGAATAATCCAGCGTAATCGCAGTGAAACGGTCAGTTTTTTCGATCCCTGGCGCCACATCCGAGTTGGCCTGAATCGTATAGCTCAGCCCCAAAGCGAGGCTACCAACCAAGTCGGCCCTAACTCTGCTGACCGATTCCCAGAAAGTGTTAGCAGACGCAGCATACATATAGAGCGTTTGCTTGAATGACCCGGATGCGCTGAAATTCCAGGTGAAATCGCCACCAAGCGTACCAGCTGCACCATTTTCGTCTTCTTCAACGCCTGGCGCCACCGCTTTTTGCTGTTTTGAGTAACCAGCGCCCACCTCAAGATTCAGGACCAGCTTCTCACTGTGGAGCACTCTGCGGCCGTAACCTGCCGTGGCAAAACTCTGGCGCGGGAAGCCGCTAAAGCGATTCTTGTTCCAGTCCAGCGCACCAAAGCCATAGTTGAATTCGGTGAAATCATAGCTGCTCTTCCAGCCCAGTTTGTAGTTTTCAGCGGTGGTATCACCCTCCTCGCTGGAACCGAAGGCCCGCCCTGCAAGGGCATGATGCCAGGCGTTCTGGTCGTAACCAACGCGAAATTCGAAAGTACCGCTGGAACTGTCGGTATTTCCCTGGGATGCGAGGTAACCCAGCGCAAGATTGCCCGACCAGGGCCCTGATTCCTCCGGTGGAGCTTCATCATGGGCTATTGCTGTGCCAGCCAGGGCACAAAACAGCGCCATAACGCCTATATCACGCAATTTCATAAAGAGCTCCCTGTTCATCTGGGCGTAAGGCCAGCCATCGCCGCCTGTCAGCGGGATTGCTTGCCAGAATCACCGTATACCGAATGTTTTAATGATTGTTATAGGGCGCGTATGATAATGATTTTGGTGCATATGACCAGACGCTGGCAGCAAATACATTAATGAGACATCGACAACTTAGCTTCACAGACCGCTGCATCACCGAGCTGGACAACGCGCTTCGGGTTGTCGCAACCCGCTCACGTGCGCACCGTTCTGTCCCTGTGGGCGAGCAAACCCATGAAATACAGGACAAAGACCAGGCAGAGGTGGCACGGCTGATGCGGGTTAATCATGCCGGTGAAATTGCGGCACAGGCACTCTATCGGGGTCAGGCCCTCGTTGCCCGCAACCCTGAATTGCGGGAAAACCTGCTGGAAGCGGCCGATGAAGAGCATGATCATCTGGCCTGGTGCCAGCAGCGCGCCACAGAGTTGGGTGGTGATATCAGCAAGCTGGCGCCCTTATGGTATGCGGGTTCCTTCGCGATTGGCGTGCTGGCTGGTCTGGCCAGCGACAATGTCAGCCTGGGTTTTGTCGCCGAAACCGAAAAGCAAGTCAGCGAGCATCTGGAAGATCACCTGCAGCGGCTCCCCCCGGAAGACAGCGACAGCCGCGCCATCCTTGAGCAGATGCGTGAGGATGAAGTACGCCATGGTGAGGGCGCGCTGGAAAAAGGTGGGCTGGAACTGCCGGAAATCGCCAAAAATGCGATGCGCCTGACCGCAAAGATTATGACCAGCGTGTCGTATCGGGTCTGATTACCCCCTGCTTGACCACCCTGCGGCTTGCCCTCAGGCCCTGAAAGGGTTACAAAGTGTTCTACGGTTATTGAGTTCCCTGAGATTAATTGGGTTATTGGGTTTCCCATTAATTTTTTTAGGGTTGTTGTTGTGGGTTATTGGGTGAGGAACAAACAATGTCTACTAATGGAAAGGCGCTAAGCGATGTGCCGGCCATTAATCGCTTTCTGACGTACTGTCGGACGCGTACGGTACCAAATAAGACAGTCATGATTCATGCCGGGGATCTTCCCGACAGTCTCTACTACATTATCAGCGGTTCGGTCGAAGTCATGATCGAGGACGAAGACGGCAATGAGATGGTACTTGCGTACCTGAACAAGGGTCAGTTCTTCGGCGAAATGGGTTTATTTCATGATGAACCCGCGCGCAGTGCCTGGGTTCGTACCCGCATTGAGTCCGAAATTGCCGAAATGACCTATCCACGTTTTCGCCAGATCGCAAGCGAGAATCCCGGACTGGTATTCGAACTGGCTACACAACTGGCATTACGACTGGATCGCACCAACCGCAAGCTAGGTGACCTGGCGTTCGTTGACGTCACCGGTCGTGTCGCACATGCGATTATGGATTTGTGCAACGAACCAGACGCTATGACGCACCCTGACGGGATGCAGATCAAGGTCAGTCGCCAGGAACTCAGTCGCCTGGTGGGGTGCTCACGCGAAATGGCTGGGCGGGTACTTAAAGTCCTTGAAGAACAGGGCCTGGTATCAGCAAGCGGCAAGACTATCGTGGTCTATAACGCTCGTCCGAAGCAGACGGTTACATTATCGGCAACCAGTTAGTTTTTAGCTGCTAACGCAATACAAAAAGGCCGTGCT
>PVMK01131069.1_pt1 | contig 38855 bp, 33 predicted proteins | sample 1853481 | NCBI WGS metagenome assembly PVMK01 (sample SAMN08533507, study PRJNA380276) | Marine sediment metagenome, whole genome shotgun sequencing project.
TATGAATTGCGGAATTCTGGAAGATCTTTTAAAGAATAATTCCAATCCCTTTTCTTTCGCTTTCAAACCGAGCATATGTTCCAGATCATCCAGGAAACGGTACAGGTCAAAGCTGGTTTTGTTTAAGGTAAAACGTCCCGCTTCGATTTTGGACATGGTAAGAACATCATTGATAAGAGTAAGCAGGTGTTCCCCACTTCTAACAATAGTATCAAGATTCTCCTTATATTCAGAAGAAACATTTTCACGGTGTCTCATTAGCTGTGAAAAACCGAGAATGGAATTGAGAGGTGTGCGCAATTCATGACTCATATTGGCCAAAAACTGACTTTTGGCTTTGTTGGCGACTTCAGCCTTTTCTTTCGCATGGGCCAATTCTTTTGTCCTCTCATCAACTTGAATCTCAAGAAGTTGTCTTTGGGATTTAATTAACGAGAATCGCCAGATAATCATGCCAAGTACACTGCCAAGCACTATAACAACCATCATCACCCTGAACCACCAGGTTTGCCAGAATGATGGTAGAACTGTTACTCTGATAGAGGCCCCGTCCTCATTCCATAGACTGTCATTATTTGAACCAATGATTTTCAAGGTATACGCTCCGGGTGGCATACCAGTATACCGTCCAAATCTCTTTGCGCCGGCTTGATACCATCCCTTATCAAGCCCCTCAAGCATATAGGCATATTGATTTTTATCCGCTCTGGTATAGTTAAGAGCAACATATTCAAACTCAAAGAAGTTGTTTGGTCCGGACAGCTCTATTTCAGCGATTTTTTCCGGGGCCATCCTGACTATTTTATTTCCTCCCTGGGTAATGGATGATAAATAAACCGGTGGAATATACGGGTTGTCTTTTACTTTATCAGGATTAAATCTCATAACCCCGAGATTGGTGGAAAACCACATTTCTCCCTCATCTGTTTTCAAAATACTCTGCGGGGAAAAATTGAATTTACTGCCCCCTTCCCCGTACACTCTCAGTACTTTTCCTGTCTCAGCATCAAATTTCAGTAAACCTGAATCGGAACCGATCCAGAGATAGCCTTTATCGTCTTCAAGTATTCCCCTCACATTGGAAGTGAAACCGTCTTTTTTTCCATATGGTTTAAAGGTTCCAGTATTTTTATCAAATCTGTTCAGCCCGTTTTGCGCGCTTATCCAGATTGTGCCCTTTTTGCTGACGCAGAAAAAGTTAAGATTATTACTACTTATGCTTTCGGGATCATCAGCAACGTGCTGGTATGTTGTAAAGTTATCAGTTTTTCGGTTATACCGGATAAGACCGTTACTCTCACTGGTAAACCAGAGAACATCCTGGTCGTCCTTGAATACGCCGAGCAAATGCGAAAATGGTTTCCCGTGATCATCAGATTTGTAATTCGCAAATGTTTCGGTTTTCTTGTGGAATTTATAAATACCGTTGTTGAATGTGGTAAACCACAGAAGATCAGCGTCCCGGGGGTCTTCCATCATGTCCCACGCCTCAACTAAATCGGGATGATTATAACGTTTGATAAATTTCCCGGTCTCCCTGTTGAACAGCCCCAGCATACCATTATTGGTGGTAATCCAGAAATTATTTGAGGTATCTTCATACATCGATGTAACATTCTTGTCATCAGGATAGGCAGGGTCGGCAGGATAAACTGTGAAATTGTCTTTTTTCCTATTGTACCTTGCAAGTCCGTCCGTTCCGGAACCCAGCCAGATATCCCGGTTGCTGTCTTCCATCATACATATTACGTTTCCTATTACGCTGCTGCTGTCATTCGGTTTTGACCGGTACAGATGGAATTTCCGGGCCTGCCTGTCATATGTGCTGACCGTGCTCGAGATTCTCGCCTACCCACAGTATGCCTGAATTATCCTCAAACACAACCTGCACCCTGTCTGAAATCGTGGTTTCCGGATTGTCAGGATCACGTTTATAGTGCGTAAATGTCTCTTTGGCCTTATCAAAACGCTCGATCCCCACATCCACCCACCATGGATGGCAAACCCACAGATAACCATCCTTATCTGGAACAATAACCCTGACATCGTTATTGGCTAAACTATCGGGGTCATTTGGATCATGTTGATAATGAGTAAATGTTTCGGTATCTTTATCAAATTTTGTCAAACCGCCTTCAGATGTCCCAATCCAAAGGAAGCCATCCGCGTCTTCTGTAACTACAGTTACTTCCCCGGGCCCGATACTCTGAGAGCTATCCGGGTTATGCCTGTAATGAGTAAATTTTCCGGTTTTTGTGTCGAATTTGTTCAGCTCCTTTCCCTTTGTGCCAACCAGACAAAACCATCTTTATCGACAAACACCGATAAAATTTCATTATTACTGAGACTATTCCGATCATCAGGATCATGGGTGTAGCGGGTAAACAACCCGGTCTTTTTGTCAAAACTGTTGAGCCCGTTTGCCGTACCAAACCACAGAAGCCCGTCTTTACCCTCAGCAATCAGGTTTGGAGAGTCTTCAAAGGCACTGCTGCTTATGCTGTCCGGATTATCAGGTTCATTTATGTATGTGGTAAAGGCATCTGTGTTTTTATCATACATGACAAGACCGCCAAATGTGGCAAGCCAGACAAGACCGTCCGAGTCCGCAAAGACTGTTCTTATATTGTTTGATGGAAAAGTGTCTGCTCCCGCGGTATAACTCTTTACTTCGTATCCGTTGTACACCCTTACACCGTTGATCGTACCGACCCAGATAAAACCATCTTTATCTTGAGTAATATCGAAATTATATCCACCAGTTTCAAATATGTGGTTAAACTTGATATGATCAAGTTCCTGGGTCTGTGCTGTTGGCACTGTAATACATAAGAGCAACAGCACTATTGTGAGTATAATAGTTACAGTTTTGGTTTTAGATAGTTTCATTTTTATCCCCTATTTCCAAATGGAAACAATATGTCAGGAATTTGGGTATCTGGCGGAACCTTCGGGTTAATACTTACACAAGGCCAGCACCACGAAACCCTCTATTTCTGCAGTCTTCCTTAACGGCAACGCCGACCTTTTCCAGGGCATACGGCTTCTTTATGTACTTGCCGCCCCTAACCCCTGAACCTTTTTGACACGGTCTGTTTCAGAAAATCCACTCGCAATTATTGCCTTTTGCCCAGGGTGTATTTCGAGAATTCTTTTGTAGGTGTCGAGGCCATCCATACCAGGGTCCATAATCATATCCAATAGCAATAGGTCAACCTTGTTGGTCTTCAGATATTCAACAGCCTCTTCCCCACTTGAAACTGATACGCCGAATAGCCCAACTCCTTTAACATACCGGAGGCTATTTGCCTTTGCTCTTCCACATCATCTATGATCAAAATGGATTCCCCGTTACCTCTATAAGTCTCAATGGCGAGATGGGATTTATCTTCAGGCAAATTTTTACGGGTTACGGGGAAATAAAGGGTAAATGTCGTTCCTTCGCCCTCAATGCTTTGAACATCGATATATCCGTTATGATCCTTTACAGTACCCCATACCACAGCCATGCCTAACCCGGTTCCGCTTCTCCCCATCTTCTTTTTGGTATAGAACGGTTCAAATATCTTCTCTATATCATCCGGCGAAATACCGGTCCCGGTGTCGGAGATGGTGAGGACCACGTAGTCGCCCTCCTTCACATCGTCATACCCTCTTATGGGGCTATCGATATATCTATTCTCAGTGGACACAGTTAGCCTCCCTCCTTCGGGCATGGCCTCGGCGGCGTTTGAAACCAGGTTCATGACGGTCTTAGAGAGATGAATAGATGATCCTAATATGTTGAGGACATCTTTTTCAAGATGGGTCTCTATATGAACCCCGGGATGGTACAATCGAAGATTTTCACACTCGGGACTTTTCAGGTATTCAGCGATAACATCATTCAAATTAACCACGTCAGTGATAACAACGCCTCTCCTCGCCAACGTCAATAGATCCTGAACAACCGCAGCTGCCTTCTCTCCCGATTTTTGTATTGTTAGAATTGAACTTCTTAAAGGGCTGTCTTCAGGGAGTTTTAACAATAACAGTTCAGGATAACTTACAAGACCACCAAGGATATTGTTGAGATCGTGTGCTACCCCACCTGCGAGCGTTCCTATGGCTTCCATCTTCTGGGCTTGCTGGAGTCGGGCCTGGAGCCGGCTTGTTTCAGTGAGGTCCTGAACCGTTCCAAAAAGGCGAGCCGACGCACCGGTTTCATCACACTCTATCTCTCCCTGCGAATGAATAACTCTCTCTGAACCCTCTATAGGAACAGTTCGAAATTTAAAGTCAAAAGATTTTTTCTTTTCCGGTGCTTCTTTTAGCGCCGAGGTGACACGTTCTCTGTCCTCCGGGTGTACACGGAACAGAAAGGTCTCCAAAGAAGGCTGTGCTGGATCTCCCGGGGTTAGGCCAAAAATGCGATACATCTCATCAGACCATTGGCTCTGATTCATCTTCACGTCCCTGCTCCAGCTCCCAATATGTGCCATCTTCTGGGCTTTAGCCAAATTCTCCTCACTCTCCCGTATCGCCTCCTCGGCCTTCGTACGCTCAGTTATATCATGTGCAATGCCTCTGAACCCGATCGGCTGGTCTGCCTGGTTTTTCATCAGGGAAGCGGACATTTCATGAAAGCCGTGAACTCCATCCTTTCTAATGATTTCATAGACCACTTTTTTTATGGGTTTTCCTGTGTTGTAGATCTGGTTAAAGAGATCATAGATTTTCTTGGAGGATTCCGGAGACATATAATCACGGTTATTCATTCCCATCAATTCATCATTGGAATATCCAAGGCTCTTAGATAATGAATCATTAAAGAAAGTAAAGTTACCGGCAATATCAACCTCAAAGTATATCTCTTCGATGCTTTCAAGGATGGTTCTGTATCTCTCCTCACTCTCCCGTAGCGCCTCCTCGGATCGCTTGCGGTTGGTGATATCTCTACCTATCCCTTGAATGGCATAAGGCTCTCCTTCATGGTAAAGAAGTGAGGCTTTTGTCTCAATATATATATGCTCACCATTTTTTGCCGTTAATTTGAACTCTGTAATATCTTTCTGGAAACCATCCTTTTTGACTTTTTCAAGGGTCTGTAAAGCCAAAGACATTTGGTCCTGACTTAATAATGACGCAAAGTTGAGAGAAAGGATCTCCTCTCTTGTGTATCCAAAGAGCTTTAAGGCTGCTGGATTTGCATCGATAAAGTTTCCTTCAAAATCATGGATGTATACACAATCAAGAGAGCGATCAAACAGTGCCGCATACCTCTCATCGCTCTCCCGCAATGCCTCCTCAGCTTGTTTACGTTCAATAATCTCTTTATTGAGTTCAGCTATTGATGCGGTTGTATCCTTCAAATCTACCGTCATCTTATCGAAGGCCCTTGAAAGGTGGCCGATCTCGTCCTTTGCCGTTGTGCCTACCTTATAATCTAAGTTGCCACTTCCGATAATTCGGATGTCCTTTTCCAGTTCTGCTATCGGTCCCCCAATACTCTTGCTGATCCATAGTGAGATAGCTGTAACAAAAGCAGCCAAGATTATAAGAAAAATGACGATCAGCAAACTCGTTCTTTGTTGTGTGCCCATTAATTCTGTTTGAACTACCTGTTGCAATTGAAAGATAGGGGAAACCGTCGCTTGGGACTTCACCAATAACTCACCTATCAATCTGTCTGTAAGATCCGAAGGGATTGCATTTTTTTTTCCTTCAATTCTTTGCTCCTTTCGGAAACCTGTAATCAGGTCGTCAAAAGTAGCTTTAAATCGTGTAATATTATTCAATATTTTTCCTAAAGCGATTTTTTCAGGAGGGCTTTCAAATTCATTTACTTCTTTCGTTAGGCGGCTTGTTAAATTATCGTATGTTGACTTCCATTGCATCAGCGAACGCTCTGTGGGGTGCAGCAAATACTCATGTGTTACGATTTTCAGTTCAGCTATACCTCTGACTATTTCATTAGTTATTCTTGCTTTTTCAATTTCTTCATCCATTTCCTGAAGTGCAATAAAGACAAATGAGCCAATCGTTACAATCAAGATAAGGGATAAAATGATGCTTAGCTGTAATCTAGTTCTAATTTTCATCGTTTGCTTCCTATTATAGTAATTGATTCAGGTTTAACTGCCCTTAAGGCATCGGGGCAAATGTAGTTGAGGTAGTTGGGGATCTTTTTCTTATCGACGAATTTGTTCGTTATTGCCCACCTTGCAATCTCGTCCCACCCTACCAGTAGGGATTGGTCCAAGAAGAGACCGAATACGAAGTCATCCCAGGCTGCACCCACTGTGTTTCTGTCCAAGCTGAAACTGCCAGCTATTATCTCCTGCGCTTTTTCTCTATCCTTTCTTGTGAACGCTGCAGCCTTATCAAGGGCTCTCAGAAACCTTTCCAACATCTCCGGATGTTCTTTGGAAAAGCTTTTTTTGGTCGCAAAGCTAAAGGTTGTTCTATAGATTTCAGAGGCTGGCAATTCAATAGCGTTATCTCCCAGTAATTGTTTGGCCTTTTGAGAGTATGGCTGCCAAACAGAAATTGCATCTACTTCATTATTTTTTAGGGCAAGTGGCAAATCTACTGTCTTAATATTTATCATTTCCACATCAGAAGATGACAGTCGGTTGTGAATTAAAAATACTTCCAGAAAAAAGTGGCTTGATGTGCCTCTATTTACACCCACCCTCCTGCTTTTTAAATTCGCCCCTGTCTTTATCCCCATGTCCTTGTGTGCGATTATCTTAACAAAGGGATATGAATAGGTGAAAGTGGAAAAGATGCAAAAATCGTTTCTTTTGAAGCTATTGAATACAACTGGCATATCTGCCACGGTAGACACGTCAACTTTTCCGTCGAAAAGGGCCTTGGTTGCCATTTTACCGCTACTGTATTCCTTTACTGTAACATCAAGACCTTCGTCTGAAAAGAAACCTTGTTTTTGCGCTATATACACGGGAATCGACAAGAAGGATTTTGAAATCCCTACTGTTACTTTTTCCCTAGTCCCTGTTTCATTTGACTTGCAGTTCACAAAAACCAGGCCGCAAACCAAGAGGACTGTGATAGCAAAGAGTGCTCCTATCCAGACAGGGAACTTCTTTTTTAACCGTGTGTGGATCTCGAAGTCTTGTTTTACCTTATGATCATTTGTCATTTTTCTTTCCTCACGAAAAGATTTAGGATTGTTTTGCCGGGAGGGCCAAAACACGTCGCTTTCCGTCCTCATCCCACGATGGGTTTGGCTTTGTATAGAAAAGATTTGAGATCCCAACAAGACAAAATCCCCTATTAGGAGCTGAGTATATACAGGTTGAAGTGTTTTCTCATGGGATGACCTCCTGAATAGAGGTTGAAGGTTTAGTGAGAATACCTACCTACAGCTCATGAAATGACAAAAAGTGTCTTATGTCAAGAAAAATCGGCTCTCATAAATCTCTTTACGGCGGACGGTTTCGGGCTTGAGAAATGAAACAATATGGTCAGGATTTTATTGGGAGATGCCGGTACCCTCGGGAAAGGATTTCAACAACCGAAAAACCTGTGATAACATCAACTCGGGCGCATCAAGCGAACCTGTGATAACTGATTCTTGTCTCGGGTCTGCCCATGGGTTTTAGTATGGCAAGATACGCAGGTTTTAAAACGGGTGGGAACCTTGTGGCATATAGGAGCAGGCGCGGCCTTCACTTACTTTGAGCTTGGCTGCAGATATCAAAGAATGATATCGTGGCGTTCAACGGTAAGTTTGGAACGATGGGAGTATTTCCGTACTAGGCTAAGTCTTCAAGCGCGATTTTCAAAACCTTGCCAATTCGCATTTTTTGAGGGCATCGGTTTTCCGCTTCTGAAAAGTCTGTTTTCAATAAATTTGCTTTAATATCTAGTGGCAGCGCATGGAACAACGCTGAGGCCGTTTCCCGATCTCCGTAGCTGCAATTGTACATGGAATAACGCAAGATATCGCTGATGGGGAGGCTATAGTCAACCACTGATTCACAAATATCCGCACAGCCGGCGCAATATCCAGGGGCGGTTTGATGAGCATATTGATCCAACAAATGCTTGTCGTGTGCAGAAAGTTTTGCCTTATTCATGGCAGCTGCAGCATTGGCCTCCAGTATGGTCAAATTGGGCATAGCCGAGCAGATGCTGGCAATATTTGGATTTTCCCAAACCGCCTTAAGTTTGGCTTGTTCGGTCGTATATCCTTTTTTCATAAAACTTTCAGTCATTTTCAATGCATTGTCCGTTTCAGACCCAATGGACGCATAAAAGTTTGCCGAAAAAGCAGCTTGTGTTTTCATGGCGGTCAATCCGATTCCGGCTTTCACACAAGCATCGATTGCTCTTTTCATTTCATCTTTTACAATTAGTCTGTAATTATAGCTCATCATGATCCCGTCGATCCAGCCGAGCTTAGAGGCCGCAAGCATACTGTTTTCCATGTTTTTATGAGCGCTAAATCCAAAAAACCGGATCTTGCCTTCAGCTTTCGCTTTTTCAGCCCAGGCTTTGACTTCATCAGTCAATTCATCTCTGACATTTTTTACATAATGTACGAAATACATATCAACATAGGATGTGTTCATTTTTTGAAGTGAAGCATTGAGTTTTTGCGACAATTTTTTTGGATCTGAAGTCGCGGCTTTGGTGACCAAAAACACCTTTTTCCTGTCATTGGGAAATCTGGCGAAATATTTTCCGATGGCCTTTTCGTTTTTTCCCCACCCATAACTATCAGCTGTATCCCAATAGGTTACTCCCATTTTAAAAGCCATCCGGAATACGATTCTGTCCGACGTTCTCAATACACCACCAAGCGAGAGTATAGGGACATCAACGCCTGTTTTTCCAAACGGCCGCTTTGGTACTGTCCTAGGAGCGCTGCTCTTTGCACTGTATCTATCCGCAGCGTTTACAAAAGGGGCCATTGCCGCAACCATCGACCCAACGCCCATAGCACCGACCGTTTGCAAGAATGTGCGCCGTGTGCTCTTTCTATCTGTCATTGACATGGGATCTCTTTTTTGTATCACAAAATAGAGGGTTTTAGGGATTGGGGCCAAGTTTTGATCTGTGATTTAAACCAATAACTTAGTCACAAATCAAAGTCTTTACATATTTCTTTCATTTCTACCTCAGTTTTTTATCCAGAATCCCGCTTTCCAAAACACCGATTATCATGTCAGAAAACAAGGAAATCAGCAAGGTTAAAAGGTTGTGATATCATCGATTCGGGTTGATAGCGTGAACCTGAGATATCTGATTCCCGTATCTCAATGAGTGGTGTTGTCAGATCTTCTCTTGCCTGCGTTATAAACCTGTTTGGTCAAATCTTGGTTACTGCACGTTTAAGGCTCACCGGGAGCCGCAATCTAAGGCCCTAAGGGGAAGGTTTTCGTGTAAACAGGTGTGGTCTGAGGGGGATCAAAAGACAAGTTGGCATAACCGCGTATTAAAAGAAAAGCAAATCTCACCAGGTGGTAAAGTGTAACACGGTGAAAAATGCGCCATTGACATGTCCAAAAGCCTTGGTAAAATACCGGTACGGAGTTTAAAAAATCTGCAGAATGGAGAGTAAAATGCCACCAACCCATGACCAGCGTCAATATGGAAGGTTTGGCCTGCAAGGTTCGGCTTATGCAGTGTTCAGACCCGAATTTACAAAGATTGGCCGGATAAACGACATCAGCGGGGGCGGGCTTGGATGCAACTATCTTTGCCCGGTCGACCAAGAGACCATTGGTTCAAGAAGTGATCAGGTGATAGACATAATTATTTCCAATAATTCATTTTATCTTGCCAAAATTCCCTGCAACCTTGTCTATGACACTAAGGCCATTGACGGCCAGGAATGGTTTATGCCTGATTTTGTGAACAGGCGTTGTGGGTTGAAATTTGATCAGCTAACAGCGGAACAGGAAAAACAAATAAATCACTTTTTGGGAAATGTCACGGTACCAAGCGAATACCATGCATAAATCAGAGCATTGATCAAATCAGGCCAAAATTGATAAAGCCGCAAAAAGGCGAAAAATTCACAAAAATTGAAAACAGCATGCAACAAAATCAAGTGGTTACAAACAAGGAAAATACGGAACGTTACTTTTTACGAGGCCATCAAAATTTGACAGATTAACCTCTAAAAAACGTAGGCGTTCACGGGTTCAAAGGTTCAGGGGTTCAAGGTTCCATTCTCGTCCCCGGACTACGTTTGGGATGTGTATTTACGAGAAAAGCGTCAGCTTCGTCAGGTTTAATCCAACATTTGAAACCAAATTGGCAATTATTTTGGGAAATGATCATTTTTCTTGAGAATTTCGGGTTTTCAATGCCGTCTTTGTCCTCAACCCTGAACGTTGAACCCTGAACCTGTGAACGGTTACTAAAAAACATATTATAACACTCAACTTCGTGCCTGGAAATAGATGGCTGGAAGGAAAAATGGAAACCGGGGAATTATTGTATTTATCGAATGCAGATGTGAAAACAATCGGCCTCCCAATGGCTGAAATTATAGATTCACTTGAAACCGCCTTTAGAGAAAAAGGAGAAGGCCGGATTGAAATGCCCCCCAAACGCGGAATCCACCCTTGCGGGGGTGATAATTTTATTCACGCGATGCCCGCCTGTATTCCGGGTCTGCGGTCTGTCGGTATCAAATGGGTGAGCGCTTTTCCGGAAAATGTTCGAAAAGGACTGCCATATGTTTCAGGTCTGTTGATTCTAAATGATATGGACAGTGGTCTCCCAATTGCGGTGATGGACTGTGTCTGGATAACGGCCATGCGAACGGGGGCTGCGACTGCGGTGTCTGCCCGGTATTTGGCGAGAGCAGATTCATCGGTTGTCGGGGTACTGGGCTGCGGTGTCCAGGGGCGAGCCAACGTGGAAGCCCTCAACGTTTTGTTTCCTCTCAAACGCGTCATGGCCTATGATGTCAGCAGCAAGGCCGCATCACAATATGCGGATGAAATCAAAGCCCGTTTTGGTCTGGATGTAGAGATCGTCTCCGCCCCGCGGGAAGCGGTGAGGGGTTGCGATATTGTTGTAACCGCTGGGCCTATCCTAAAAAAACCTCATGCCACGATTCCGGCTGGGTGGTTGGCGGAAGGCACGTTTGCCTCTTTGGTCGATTACGATTCCTACTGGCACTGTGAGGCCATAAAGGAAACCGACAAATTCTGCACCGACGATACCCCCCAGTTCTTTTTTGCCAGAGAAAAAAGGGGATGTTTTCAGGATATCCCCGAGATTTACGCGGATCTGGGTGAATTGGCCACCGGACAAAAACTGGGTCGGGAGACTCCAACGGAACGGACCATGGCAGCCAACCTGGGGCTTGCCATCAGTGATCTTGCCCTGGCTTCGCTTCTCTACCAAAAGGCACTTGAAAAAGGAATCGGCACCACTCTGCCCCTTTGAGAAAGGCTGGGTTTTGCGTAAGCCCTAAACCTGAAGTTGCCGAGGATTTACAGAGAAAACAGTCACCCTCCCGCTATCATAAGAAGAAACCTTATCTCTTCTCCTTGGTGTAAGGGGGTGTCCGGAGATTCAAATGGGGTTCCGTCCGCATGGGCGCGAACCTGTTTTCGAAAGCAGTTGTTTTGATGGTCCCATAATTGCACCGGCATATTTTTTCTGTACCGGAGGCCGATCTCATTTAGAAGATCTCCATAGGTGGCGCCCTCCGGGAATTCAAAACCGGCCGATTGGATCCCCACCCAATCGGCCAGTATGCCATGAAAAATTGCGGTCAGCTCCATTATGCGTAAAGGTCTCCGGCCACCTTGTCCAAACCCAGCTCCAAGAGTTTCTCTCGGGTAGGTTTTCCGGTTTCCCAGTCCCAGCCGCGGTACGTATAGTATTCTCTCAGCATTGCTTCAAGATCAGGTTGGATTCCGGATGTGTCTCCTTCGTCGAGGGGTGTGAGGCAGATCTCGGGAAGGGTGTCGTGTTCCCTTGTGACCCCGAGTCTGTTGCTGATCGCCCGTTTTATGTTTATGGACCGGTCTCCGGCCGTCAGGAGATCTTCCGGTGTGAACTCCCATCCGGTCAGTGCGTTGAGCATTTCACAGAGCTGGGTGACCTGTACCGGTGAAAATTTGCACAGGGTCAGGGCGTCAAAGAGATCCTTAAGACTCTGAAATTTGGCTGCCGGCTCGCCTTTGCCCTCTGACACAAACCTGTCGCTGGGGAGAATCATATATTCGAGGATCATGTTCCCCAGGTCAATGTTGTAGTAATCCCCCTTGAGATGGCATGCACCGCGTGGGCCGGTGGCGTAGGATACGGCAAGACCGTGAAATGCCCGGCCCTCGTGCATAGGCATCTCCAGCCCCTTTACCTGGGCCGCCTCTCCTTCATCACGACCCAATGCGCGCGCCATGGCCAATGTGCCCTTTGAAAGCAGGTTACCGATACCTTCCTGGTTGACAATCATCTGAACCAGCTTGAGGATAGCCTTGCCGTCACCCCATTTGAGTTCAAACCCGACCCTGTCTTTTGTCAAAACACCCTGTTCATAGAGATGAATCGCATAAGCAATCGTAACCCCGGCAGAAATCGTGTCGATGCCCTGTACGTTACACAGATGGTTGGCCTCAATTATGGAATCAAAATCAGTGTTCAGACACAGGGGGCCAAAAGCCACGGCGGTTTCGTATTCCGGGCCGTCCACATCCAGGCCCGGTTTGAAATTCTTGAGCTGACGACCGCACCCAATGGGGCAGCCGCGACAGGCGTAGTTTGAGACCGAATATCTTTCCCTGAGTGCCTGTCCCGTGATTTTATCTGCCGGAAAGACGTTTTTGGTAAAGTACTTTGAAGGGGTGTCCCCCAAGGCCATGCCCATGTCCATATACATTAAGGTTCCATATTCGCGGAAGGCCACGGAGACGAGATTTCCATTGATTTCCTTTATGGCGTTTTTGGCCAGTTCGGAAACCTTTCCAGCGTCGGCAACATCAGGCCTCTGGTTGCCTGAAGCGGCTACCGCTTTTAGATTTTTGGAACCCATGAGGGCCCCCATCCCGCAACGTCCCGCGGCCCGACCCTTGTCGTTTATGACACAGGCATATTTGATGAGTTTTTCCCCGGCAGGACCAATACATGCCACGCTTACACTCTCATCATTAAGCTCCCCCTTGATCGCATCCTGGGTGTCATAGGTATCCTTTCCCCAGAGACCTGTTGCGTCCTTTATTTCTGCCCGGCCGTCTTTGAGCCGAAGAAAAACCGGATTGTCAGCCCTTCCGGTGACGATGATCCCATCCCATCCCGATCCTTTCAGTCGGAAGGGGAAGACTCCCCCACTGGTGGCTTCCCCCCAGAAACCGGTCAAGGGAGAGATCCCGGCAACCGCATACCGGCTGCACATTGGGATCGGGGTACCGGTAAACGGGCCTGTGGCCATTACCAGGGGGTTTTCCGGGGAAAGAGGATCAATGTCCGGGGATATGCGGTCATAAATGAGTGCGGCAGCCATGGTGGCGCCGCCTATATACTGTCTGCAGAATTCCTCCGAAATCGGGAGGTCCTGAGTGGTTTGATGGGTCAGGTCCACTTCCAAAAACTTGCCGTGATATCCTTTCATGGCGTAATCCTCCCTTAGAAATCAATATCTTTGCCTTCGTAGGCGTATTGCATGATCTTTTTGCACTGTTCGGCGGTAATGGGCCGGGGGGTCAGAAATTTGTGCACGTCGCCGTATGCATATTCCACCAGCTTTGGCAGTTTTGCCTCAAAGTCATCTCTGGTGATGCCAAAGTCCTTTAATGCCAGCGGGACATTCAACTCGGTCAATAGCCCCCTGACTTTGATTACCAGGTTGTTCAGGCCTTGATCTGCATCGGGGGCGGGTATATCCAGTGTCTTGCAGATCCCCAGATGCTTGTCCGTTACCCGGGAGCAGAATTGTAGCGAATGGGGGATAAAGAACCCCACACTCAGTCCGTGGTGCATTTCAAAAGCAGCGCCCAAAGAATGACCGAAACTGTGGGTGAGGTGGGCTCCGCTCTGGCCAAAGGCGATGCCCGCGATGTTGGCGGCGATGATCATCCGGAACCGGGCTTCCCGGTCATCGCCGTTTTTGTATGCGCGCGGCAGCCACTGGAAAACCATTTCAATGGCCTTGAGCGCCAGCGGAACGGTGTATTCGTTTCCCGATGGAGAGGTGGCAGCATCCATTGCGTGGGCCAGGACATCCAGACCTGTTCCGGCCGTAAGCTCCGGCGGCATGGATATCGTGAATTCCGGTGAAAGGATGCACACATCCGGCACCAGTTCATCATGGGACACCGGTATCTTGCGATTTGCGGCACTGTCATGAAAAACTGCCGCGCCAGTGCTTTCCGACCCCGTTCCAGAGGTGGTGGGAACTGCGACCAGGATGGCCTTTTGTCTGAGGTTGAGTTTGTCAAGAGGGGAGATCATCCCAAGGTCAGTCAGATCGGGCCTTTCATAAAGGATCCATGCCCCTTTTGACACATCCATCACCGACCCCCCTCCCACGGCCATGATCATGTCCGGTTCAAAGGCATTGATGGCGGCCGCGCACTCCATGACATTTTCCATGGGCGCTTCGGGCAAAGTTTTGGCCCAGACCTCGGTGGTAAATCCTCCTGACCCCAGAAACACAACCACTTTTTTGGCGTATCGTTTGTTGAATTCATCGGTAACGATAAAGGCGCGTTTTTTCTGACATTTCACCTCCAGGACGTCCATTGGGGTTGGACCAATAACCGGTCCTTCAGGAATCACGTTGAATCCTGCATAGGTTTTTGGTGTGTTAAAAACAGTGGTCAGGCCCCGGATGGAACTCGAAAGGGCGAGGGGGGCCAGCGCCTTCAGGGTGGGATCATCAAACCAGTAACCCATTGGTGCACCTCCTTTTTGAAAGGTTATCGGTTTATGCTGAAAATGCACAAATGGCAGCAGGAACGCTGCCCATGTCTGAGGGTTTTGTCTAAAAAAATGTTTAATGTAGTGGTTTCAGAAAACCGTTGAACCGCCTTAAAAATCTGCGGATATGTTCCCAAATCCGGTGGGCCGATGAAATAAAATTTGATAGCCCAAATGACATATGAATAGTTGAGGGTGGCTGAATGGTCAAGAAAAATTAGCGAATCCCGGGCATAAATCTGGGCTCAATACAAAGATCGAACATTTTGGAATAAACAATCTCCCGAATTCAGCAAATCGGGTATCTCCTTGACTTTGATAAATAACTTTGTCACCGTTACGCGCGACGTCTAAAATCTGCGGCATCCTCGACTTTTGCAACGTTAGGGTATGTCCTGCAGGTCAATGGGTGATGAAAGGGTAAGTTCTCAATAATTCTGGAAGAACTACCCTGGAATTTCCAGAGTGATGTTTGGCTGTTTCTTGGAACCGCTCTCTCAAAGTGGATTTATACATCATTTTGGCAGTGGCTGATATTTGGGGTTTTTTCCTGTTGCCCCCTATTAGTTTCTCCATGCTTTTGTCAAACCCCAAATATCGGCCACGCTTCTACTATAGGTTTAGAGAGCGGTGGAAAGAAACGGCCGAGCACCACGGTGCCCAAGGTTATTGAGAACTTACATGAAAGGAGCCTAAACCATGGATGAGGCAGAGTTTTTGTCAACGGTGTCCTTGTTTTCACTGATGAAACGGAGGGATCTAAAGCGGGTTGCAAAACACGCAAAACACCATTCCTTTAAAAAAGGCGATTTTATAATAAAAGAAGGAGATCGTGAGGGCCGTTTGTTTGTAATTGTGTCCGGTGGGGTCGAGGTCATCAAGGACGCGGGAAGTGAAAATGAAAGACGGCTCGGAGTTTTCAGGTCAAACAACTATTTTGGTGAAATGGCCCTCCTGGATGATTATGTCCGAACGGCAAGTGTCAGGGCCACCGAGGACACGGAACTGCTTTCCCTGGATCAATGGAATATTCGTGATGAAATCAAGAAGTATCCCTCCATCGCCATTGAACTTCTCCAGGTGCTGGCGAGACGTCTTCGGGTGTTAGAGGATCAGAAGGATTAAAGGCTATGAGACTTGAAAAAACCGCCTGGAGACAGACGTCTGGCGAGTTCCGAGTCCGGGCGATCGGGTGGGTCCAGTCTGATTTTAAGGAGCCTGGACAATGCCCGCATCAGGGGAATGAGGGGGCGCCCGAGGCGTGGATCCATATGGAACCCGAGTATTTTGAGGCCCTGGATGGGCTGAGGCCGGGGAGTGAAATCGTGGTTTTGTGCTGGATGCACCTGGCGGACCGTTCCATGCTGCGCGTCCATCCAAGGGGGGACCGTTCAAAGCCGCTTGCAGGGGTCTTTGCCACACGCAGCCCCAACAGGCCCAACCCCATTGGTCTTCACAGGACCCGGATCCTGAAAATTGAAGTCCCTTCGCGGATTTTGGTGGAATCTCTGGAACTGGTGGATCAAACACCGGTAATTGACATAAAACCGGTTCTCCTCAGGGAGCGGTATAATAATGGCGGCAGATAGCCCTTGACCCCTGTAATTATAGAAAACCTATGGCTCAAAACATGCCAGGGATCTATTCTTCTTCCTTTGAATATTTCTCGATGTCTTCCAGGACCCATTTTTCAATGGCTTCCGGACCCTGGATTAATTCGTCGAGTTCCCCCTTATCATCCGGCTTGATCTTAAACATCCATCCGTCACCATAGGAATCCTTGTTGATCAGGTCAGGCTGGGTCTCAAGGGCGTCATTTACGGCTACCAGTTCGCCATTGACCGGCGCATGCACCTTTCCCAGCCACTTGCCGGACTCCATTGCAGAGAACCGTTTGCCTTTTTTTAGCATCTTGCCTTCATCAGGAAGTTTTATATAAACAATCTCTCCCGCCATTTTTTGCCCGAAATCATCCAGCCCCATGACCAGAAGATCTCCATCATCTCTAATCCAAAAATGATTTTCTTCATAGTACAGATCCTCGGGCAAATTGTACCCCTGAATTTCCATTCAATTTTCTCCTTATGTTTTAACAACCGGTTCAAGATGTTTAGTGTCTGAACGAAAACCCCGAAATATGGTTTTTCAATTTTGTTCAGAGAGTAAGTTCTCAATAAGTTCGGGCACCGTGGGGTTCAGCTGTTTCTCTCCGGCGCTCTCTAAACCAGTCGTCGCAGCGTGGCTGATATTTGGGGTTTTGACGAAAGCATGGAGAAGGCAATAAGGGTTCATTAGGAGAAAACCCCAAATATCAACCACTGCGAAAGTGAGAAATAAATCCCATTTGAGAGAGCGCCTTCAAGAAACACCCGAACCCCACTCCAGAAATCCCATTATTTCTCCCGGACTTATTGAGAAGTTACTTCAGAGATTTTCAACTGACCGAAATTACTTTCCTTTTTAAATCCGCATTCCGCATTCCGCAATCTAAAATCGTGCCTGAACGGGGCTTTCGTTCAGGCACTACCTGGCCTCACCCATCAGTTCATTGATGAACTGAGTTGTATTGTAGATCTTGAATTTCTGTTTACGTAGTTTGGCATTACCCAGATTGTGTACGCAAGAGTTACATTCCGTCAACACCACCTCGGCCTCGATCTGTTCGGCCTCTTCGAGCCGGCGTCTGGCCATGGCAATAGAGTTTTTGGCATAAGCGCCCCGAACACCTCCGCCGGCACCGCAGCACAGGGCATCGGCATGGTGGTGTGGCATCTCAATAAAATTCTCTGCAATTTTCTTGATGGTTCGGCGGGGTTCCTCATATATCCCGCAGTGTCTTCCCAGGTCACAGGGGTCATGGTAGGTCACCCGTTTGTCTGTCTTTACGCCAAAGTCAAACCCCTCCATAAACTGGGTCATGTGAAGGATCTTGATCCCCTTTTTTTTGAGTTCGGAATACTGAGGTTTGTTATTAAAGGTTCGAAAACAGTAAGGGCAGCCGGTAATGACTGTCCTGGCGCCCGTTTCGAGAATCAGGTCCATGTTTTTTTGAGCCAGATCTTTGTTGATCTCATAACCCACGTCCTCGAGGACACCGCTGCAGCAAACCTCATCGATCAGGGTGTAATCCACCTCGAGGCGGTCCAGCAGTTCCAGAGTGGCCATGGTGGGCTCGTCCTCTCGGTAGGCGCCCACGCAGCCTATAAAATAAACATATTGGGCCTTTTTGCCCCGTTCCCTTTCAAAGTCTTCAGGCTCGTCTTCGGCATAGATGTTTGTGTGTTTTTTCAGGACCTGATACATCCCTTTAAAGGCAGGGTGACAGGAGCCAATGTTGACCATATCCTTTCTCACCTGTTTTATCACCTCGGCCACTTCGACGTCTGACGGACAACTTTCAGTGCAGCTGGCGCATGTGGTGCACTGAAACAGACTTTCGATCAGCTCGTCGTTGAGATCTATTTTTCCATCCATGACCTCTTTTAACAACAGCATCTTTCCCCGTGCGTTTAAGGCAGGGCGGAGCGTTGAGCCGTAGACCGGACAAACCGCCTGGCAAAATCCGCATCGCGAGCATTTGAGCACCTGTTCACGGTATTTTTTTTCAAAGTCGTACTTGGCTTCCATATTATATCTCCAATGCCGTCTTTCCAAGATTCCGGATATGGTTCGGGCTCAGGACTTTCTGTCAAAACGCACCAACTCCGTAGCTGCCGGATCGTTCTTATCCGGCACCTCTATTTCACCCTCCCGACCACATAGGGACCTTCCGGGATTACTATTGCATTCGGATGGCTCTTGATGAGGTTGTCCACGGTCTCTTGTAAGTTCTCGATCTTGATGGCCCCGATCCCCTCGATTTCTTCGCTGGAAAGACCCGGTGAATACACAAAGACCTGCCCGGCATGGTCCATCGCCTGGTAGATGTTCTGGGCGCACCACTGGTCGATAACAAAGTCCCCGGGATCACAATACCCTTCAAAAAATTCTTGAGGACTGCAGACGGACCCTAGGATCCCGCAAAATTCAGGGCTTCCCATGCCTTCGCGACACTCGCAGGCCACGATGATGGTTCCCCCCTTTTTTTAAGATATCCTTTGAGCAGGTCAGGGCCTTGCTGATCTGATAAAAGGTTGCATCCAGGGGATACCCTCCCCCGGAAGAGATCACCATATCAACACGCTCATCAACTCGGACAAGAGAGTGCTCACCAACCATCTTGCACCCGGCCAGATGTGCATGATTAAAATCCCCCGCAAATATCCCGGCGATTTTCCGCTCCTGGTTGATGACCACATTTAGAATAAAATCCGCGCCGGCCGTCTCCGCAACCTGAACCCCATATTCGTGAAACGGATTTCCCTCAAGTGAACAATTGGTCACCTTCGGGTGGTCAATCATCTCAAACGAATGCATGAACTTCATGGTCTCAAAACTGGAGAGCCCCGGCAGGATTGATTTCCTTCCGCCTGAGTAGCCGGCGTAATAATGGGGTTCGATGAGACCCGTCAGGATTTTGAGATCCGAATCAAGATAGAATTTGTTGATCTCGATCGGCGCGCCGTCAATTTCATCTATCTTTCTGTAGCCTTCAGGGTCCCGGCAATAGTGGTTGATGATCCTGTATTTATCTTTGATTTCCCGACCTACCACGTATTCCAATTCTTCTCCCAGGTTGGGCCGGTGCATGCCCGTGGCCACAAGGATGGTGATCTGGTCTCTTTTGATTCCACAATCTTCAAGAGTGTCAAGAAGCGGAGGGAGAATGATCCGGTTTGGGACAGGGCGGGTAAAATCAGAGATTACAACACAGGCGTTCTTTTTTCCTTGCGCCAGCTCTCTCAAAGGGGGACTTTTAACAGGGTTTGTCAGTGCATAACAAATTGCCACCACGGGGTCAGGGTATGCATTGAGCGGTTCCATCTCCAGCGTTTTTACTGATTCCGAAAGCCACAGTTCCGTGGTTTTTTCCCCAAATAGAAGTGCTGCCTGTTTTTTTGTCATGGTGCTCTCCTCACGTTCCCGGAAATCTTGTGACGGAAAGATATATCAAATTGTGACAAAGAGCAACCGATAAAAAGGGCTGGGAGATGCTTCAGACGCCTTTTCTTTTCTTTACAACTCATCCAAATGATCTTATAAAGTTAAGCGAGTGCAGACCACCATTGACCGTCGGAATGAGTAAATTTATGAATAGGGGCTAAGCTGTTATGAAATCGACGTCTTACAATTTGATTATGTCCGCCCTGTATGGGGGAAGAAAGGGCGAGCGTCCCCCTGTGGGAAATCCTACCTCCATCGTTTGTAACGAACTGATGGACATCTGCGGGGTATCCTTCCCTGAGGCGCATCTGGATCCACAGGCCATGGCAGAGCTGGCGCTGGCAGGCCGCGAGGTCGTAGGGTTTGATACGGTCATGCCTGAATACAGCGTGGATCAGGAGGCGGCCGCCCTTGGGTGCAAAGTGGATTGGGGTGATAGAAATACCATGCCGGATGTCAAAAAGTTTCCCCATGAAGATTTTTCCGACATAAACATTCCGGAAGATTTTCTAGAACAACCTTCCATGCGTGTCGTTCTTGATGCCCTTTCCATCCTCAGGCGCCATGTTGGAGGAGAAGCGGCCATTATTGGAAAAGTCATGGGGCCGTGGACACTTTCATATCATATGGCGGGAACACAGAACTTTCTGCTCCAGATAGGGCTGGATGAAAAGGAAAGAGTGGTAAAAATGCTTCGTCAGCTGATACCAGCCACGATTGCCTCCGCAAAGGCTCAATTCAAGGCAGGGGCTGATGTTGTGGTGCTTGCTGATCATGCCACCGGAAATTTGGTGGGGGCCTATCACTACAAGGAATATCTGTTGTCGATCCACAAGGAGTTGACCGCTGCAATTGAAGGCCCCCTTATCCTTCATGTCTGCGGAAACTGTATGGATCGTCTGGAACTGTTCGCAGATGCAGGATTTGACGGATACCATTTTGAATGGCAGGTAGATGCAAGGGTTGCGGTAGAAAAGATTGGCCATCGCGTATGTATGGTAGGAAATATCAACAACCCGCAGACCCTCTATCAGGGAACTCCTGAAGATGTTTACAAACAGGCGCGGTATGCTATCGAGGCCGGGGTGGACATCATTGGCCCGGAGTGTGCCATACCCCTGTCCACGCCCCTGGAAAACCTTAAGGCGATCGTTTCAGCGGTGCACGAAGGATATTAGAAAGGAGTATTTCACAGATGTCTTTCGGAAAGTTGCTGAAATCCGGTTTGAAGGTTTGAAAAGGATATTTGATCTGAAGATGGAATATGAAAATGTGAAATTATTTTTGCGCAAGCCCTAAGGAGGATATGAATAATGAGCGAACAGATTGAAGCGATCAAAGACGGTGTCATCAATGCGAAACACAAAGAAATAGAAGACATGACCAAAAAGGCTATTTCAGATGGTGTTGATCTGAACAAAATTATAAACGAAGCTCTTATTGCCGGTATGGACGTGATTGGCGAAAAATTTTCAAAAAACGAGATATTTGTCCCTGAGATGCTTGTTTCGGCCAGGACGGTAAAATTGGCCCTGGGGATTATCAAACCCCTCCTGAAGGATGAGGAGATAGAGGACAGGGGCACAATTCTGATGGGAACCGTCAAAGGGGATATGCACGACATCGGGAAGAATCTGGTTATTATGATATTGGAGGGTGCCGGGTTTAACGTGATTGATCTTGGCGTGGATATGAGCGTTGAAATGTTTACGCAAAAAGTGGAAGAAATAAAACCCGACATTCTGGGCCTCTCCGCATTGCTGACTACCACGATGTCTGAGATGAAAAATGTTATCGAGGCGCTCGAGGAAAAAGGACTCCGGAACAACGTCAAGGTCATCGTAGGCGGGGCTCCCATCGACGAAAAATTCGCAAAAGAGATCGGGTCGGATGGCTATGGAAAAGATGCCTCAGAGGCTGTTCGGCTGGCAAGAGGTTTTGTGGAGAAAAAATAGGGAAGGATGAAAACATAAGGGAATGGTTCACAGGTTCACGGTTCAACGTTCAGGGTTAAGGACAAGGACGGCATTGAGGACCCGAAGTTCTGGTTAAAAATGCTCATTTCCCCAAATAATTGCCAATTTGGCTCCAAATGAACCCGTGAACGCCTACAACATACGTTTTGTTTGAAAGGAGAATGGTTTGCTGATTATAGCGGAAAGAATCAATTCCACCCGAAAGCCGATCGCTGAGGCCGTGGAATCAAATGATACAGCTCTGATTCAAAAAGAAGCCACGGCTCAGGCCGAGGCGGGGGCTGATTATATTGACGTGAACGCAGGTACATTTATAAATGAGGAAGCCGATCGTTTGAAATGGCTGATCCGGACGGTTCAGGAGGCAACGGATCTTCCCCTTTGTATTGACAGTCCCGATCCAAAGGTCATCGAGGCGGCGCTTCCCCTGGTTGACCGGACACCCATGATCAATTCCATCACGCTGGAGCCGGTCCGTTTGGATAGAATCCTCCCCCTGGTTGCTGAACACAAAACCAAGGTCGTGGGTCTGTGTCAAGCCGATGAACTGCCGCCGGAAACAGCGGAGGGTAAGCTGCGGCTGGCCGGACAATTGGTTGAAAAGGTTACAGCTGCAGGGGTGGCGCTGGATGACCTATACATCGATGCGCTCGTATATCCCATTGCCACAAATTCTCAATCCGCCCTTGCCACCATAGACGCAATCGAACGGATCATGAAAGAATTCCCCGGTGTCCATACTACCTGCGGTTTAACCAATGTCTCCTATGGCATGCCCAATAGAAAACTCATCAACAGGACGTGCCTGGTGGCAGCCATAACACGGGGGTTGGATTCTGCCATCCTTGACCCGACCGACAAAAGGCTCTTTGGGACTCTCAAGGCATCATTGACCATTCTCGCAAAGGATGAGTTCTGTCTGGAATATATTGAAGCGTTTCGGGCAGGGCGGTTGGAGTGAAAGGATTTGTGGACCAGATGACAAAAAATGACAACGGCCTCACGGTGGTCGTGGCCTGCCGTGTAATGGAACCCGAATTTGAGAAAGTCTTGGACGGGAACAGGAATGTCGAAATCCGATACCTTGACCAGGGCCTCCACCGAACACCCCAGAAATTGCCACCTTTGATCCAGGAACAGATCGATCAGGTGGCAGGTTATGCTGACCGGGTTGTTCTGGGCTACGGACTTTGTTCAAATGGGCTTGTGGGAGTTGTTCCCGGGCGTCAGGGGCTGATTGTACCTTGCTGCCACGACTGTATTGCCCTTTTTCTGGGGTCCCCTGAGATCCGCGCACGGATTTTTAAGGATAGACCGGGAACCTATTTTTTGACACCCGGGTGGATCACGGAAAAAAAAGATCCGTTGGGGATTGTGGAAGATGACTATACGCCAAAGCACGGGCGGGAAACATCGGTGTGGGTTATGCAGGAGGAGCTCAAACACTATACGCACATCGCCTTGATCAATACAGGTGTTGGAAATCTTGAGGAGGTACGGGAAAGGGCATTGGAAAACGCCCGTTTTTTTGAGAAGGAATATGAGGAGATTCCGGGAAGCCTTGATTATTTCAAAAAAGTTATCTGGGGCCCTTACGAAAAGAAAGACTTTATTATGGTCTCACCCGAGGATAAGATAACCCAGGAAATGTTTTTCGAGACATAAAACGAAACAATCGCTGATCACTTCACAGAAAGCAGGGTTTTGACGTAACCCATACCTTTTATGCAGATGACCTCAATAGATTCCCTAGAAGATTCCCTGGAACAGATAAGAAAAATTCTGGATTGTCTTTTTCCTCAAGGACAGGCAGACAGAACCTGTCAAGCCCTTAAAGACCTTATGGATAAATATTCGGGGGGATGAGACAATCCTGCGGAAAAGGAGAAAATACCGGGACCAACTTGTACTCAACGAAAAAGATGCGTTTCTCATTACCTATGCCGACACAATTCAAAAAGAGGGAGAAAAACCCCTGCGCACCCTTGGTCGTTTTTTGAAAGACCATGTGAAAGATGCTGTGACGGGTATTCATCTGCTCCCTTTTTTTCCAAGCACCTCGGACGGAGGATATGCCATTGTTGACTATAAGGCCGTGGACCCGGGACTGGGGACCTGGGACGATATCGAGGCGCTTTCTTCGCAATATCGGCTTATGGTGGATTTTGTCATAAACCATGTGTCAAGCAAATGTGAGTGGTTTACGCGATTTCTAGGGGGGGATCCGGGGTACCAGGACTATTTTATCTGGGCTGATGAAGATGTTGAAATGCCGGAGGTGTTTCGACCCAGGGCGGCTCCCCTCTTTACCCGGTTTGAGACTCCTGCAGGCGAAAAATATGTATGGACCACATTTAGTGAAGACCAGGTAGACCTCAACTTAAAAAATCCTGAGGTGCTCCTGAAGGTTTTTGATGCCTTTTTGTTTTATCTCACAAAGGGTGTCGAGGTTATACGGCTTGATGCAATCGGATATGTGTGGAAAGAACCGCATACCAGTTGTGTAAATCTGCCGCAGACCCATGAGATCGTGAGGCTTTTCAGACATGTCCTGGACTACACCGCCCCCTATGCGGCTATTTTGACCGAGGCAAATTTTCCGGACCGCGAAAATATCGCCTATTTTGGAAAAGGGCACCAGGCAAGCATGGTTTATAATTTCTCGTTGCCCCCTCTGGTGATAGATGCCTTTGCCCGGAAGGACATCTCCTACATAATGGAGGAGACAAATAACCTTGGGCAGGATTTCCTTTTTTTTGATTTTCTGGCTTCTCACGATGGTGTGGGTCTTTTGGGCGCAAAAGAAACCCTCGACAAAATGGATTTTGAAAACCTGATCCGACTCACAAAGACCCACAACGGTCTCATATCATATAAGGCAACAAACCATGGCCCTGAACCCTATGAACTCAATATCAACTACTTCGATGCCATTTGTGATCCAAACCTTCCGGTGGACCCTCTCACCGTAAAGAAGTTTATTGCATCTCAGGCCGTTATGTTGTTTCTAAAGGGAATCCCCGGGATCTATATACACAGCTTGCTGGGCTCGAGAAACTATTTAAAAGGTGTCGAGGCATCGGGGATAAACAGGATGATAAATCGAGAAAAGCTTGATGAAGGGAGTGTTTATGCGGCCCTTTCTCAGGCCGACTCACTGCGCAGCCAGGTTCTTGACGGCTATTTACGCCTCCTGAAAAAACGAAAGGAGATCCCGGCTTTTCACCCCTCAGGCGAGAAAGAGGTGATTGATTTTATCGACAAAAGACTGCTGGTGATTGAGAGGCGGTTTGGGGATGAAACAATAACCGTGATCATAAATGTAAGTGAGGACGTTATCTGGGCGGAAACGTGTAAAGGCAGATTAGTGCTTGGTTCCAATAAATCGTTTGATGGGAAAGTGGCACCCTATGGCGTCTATTTGCTATGGCCTTCGACCAGCTCTTAATGGTGTATTTGAAACTGGAAACTGGAAGGGGCCATCAAAAACCATGTCTCAACCCATTCCCACGAAAAACTTTTAGTGATGGGGCTCAGGACGACCGTTTGCCTGTGATGCTTGTTATGAGGACCTTGATTACGGCGATCTTTTTTACGGTTTCATCCGGAAATTCAAAAGGTCCCTCGCCGTACTGCCCCATGATAATATCCAGGGCCTTTTTTTTTGCCTCTGGATCTCTAACAAAAGATGCCTCACCAAATCCGATCACACTCTTATACTCAATGCCCCAATCACAAGCGTCTTTTTTCTTTTGAATCTCTGTATTTATGTCAAACTCAAAACAGACCTTGTTGTTTTTCTTGAGAATGTCCAGCTTTTTGCCCTCTCTGGCAGAGTGGAAATATAGAGTGTCGTCTTGGTATCCAAAACAGAGGGGGACGATATACGGTCTGCCTTCATCGGCCAGTCCCAGTCGGCAGACCAAAGATTTTCGGATAATGGCTTCAATCTCGTTTTTGTCGGTGATTTCCTGTTTTTTTCTTCTCATTGAAAACTCCTTTCTTAGGGTTCACGCAAAAATAAATTCACAGAATTGGCGCCCAGATTTAGGTCAGATTTGGCTGTGCCGATTGAACGAAACCACAGGAATAGCAACACTCTTCCGAGGATTTCGCGATTGAGGCGCGGCCGAAGATAATCTGAAGATGGCATGCGAAAATGTGAAGTTATTTTTGCGCGAGCCCTTAGGACCTGAACCATATTTTTATTCGGGGACGGGTTGACCCGTGGGTTGCCGGAACCTTCCCCAGGCTGCTTCCATAAAGACCGAGGAGCACACGACAAAAATGGCCAGAATCTGCCAGGGGGTCAGGTGCTGCCCCAGAAACACCACGGCCAGAAAAGCAGCTATGACGGGTTTAAGAAAAAACAAATAGCTTCCCCGGGTAATGTCGGGTACGGCAGCCAACCCTCCGATCCAGAGAAATTGAGTAATGGTCGTGTTCCACAGAGCAATAGTGAGAAGCGACACAGCTTGCCCGGTGGGTCTGTCAAAAAGTCTTACCGGGTTGACCCAGATTTTCCAAAAAATCCCTACCAACAGCCACAGACCGATCGCCCCCAGAGTCATGGTAATGGCTGTTATTCTCAATGCTCCGTATCTGCCGACGATGGGCTTTACCATGACGGTGTAGGCCGCCACCAGGGCCGGACATAACAGGGCCATCAGGATGCCTATAAGGTCCTGGCCTGAGCCAGCCAGTCTGGCCAGATATCCGTCAGTTATCAGGAGGGCCACTCCCAGCAAAGCGCATACGCCGCTGATGATCTTGGCCCCAGTGAAGGGTTGTTTGTTGAGCCACAGATTGGTCAACCCAACGAATATGGGGGCAACGGTAACGATCGTTGCCACCTGTGGTACGGTTGCAAAATCCAGGGACCAGTGAAACAGCAGATAGGCTATGGTAACACCCATGGCCGAAAGCCAGACAAGCTTGAACCCATGGGTTCTGAACGGGGCCACGAGATCCCGGGTGGATGGAAACATGAGCGTGAGGACCAATAACCCTGCACTGCCTAAAAGAAATCGCCAGACCGAAAGTTCCGGCCCTCCAATCCCCGAAAGAACGGCTACAAATTCGCTTGAGGCATGACCCAACACGCTCAGGAAAACGGCCAGATAGGCCACAACGGCATATTTGTGCCAGAGACCCACTAAAGCCCCGCCACGAAATCAAGAATAGCCTTGCCAAGTTCTTCTGGCTTTTCCGCCGTAATCAGATGACCGGCGTCTTTGAGGTCAAGACGTTTTCCCTGGGGGAGCTGGGAAAAAAGATCTTCCACCACATCTTTGTCAAAAAAAATGTGATCCTGGAGCCCGGTTATGACCAGAGTGGCCAGATCCAAACGCTCATAAGGCAGGTTCCAGTCCGCGGTCCGCCCGGCCTCGGCAAGGAGCTTGTATGATCCGCTCGTCGGGTCAAGGGGGGTATACTTGCCAGATTTGAGAAAATTGGTTCGGTTGGCTGATTGCCATTCTTCACTTGCCAGAAGGGGCATAAACAGGTCCTTGAAAAGATCCAACCCACCCACCTCCACGGCCCTCACCAGGGCATCGCCAAGCCATTTGAGACGAGGTCCGTCCTGACGTAGGGTGTTGATCAACACAAGTCCGACAGCCCGAGCGCCTTCAAGCCATGCCCTTGCGGCAAACAGGCCGCCAATGGAAAGACCCACAAAGATAGGGCGGATAGGCTTGACCTCAGCCAGTAGCCCAATGGCGTCCTTGATGATCATATTTGCGTTGAGTTCCAGATCCGGTGAAAAAGGGGAGTCGGTTTGTCCCCTAAAATTGAAGGCCAGGGTGCCGTTCCCCTTTTCCCGGAGCATGGGTCCGATGATCGCCTCCCAGCTTGTTGTGTCGCCGGTGAGTGCGTTAAAAAAAACGCAGGTGTACCCCTTGGGGTCTTTTGGCTCAAAATGTTCATAATATAGCTGGTCGTGAGGGCCAAGATTGAATATGCTCATCAGAATTATTCCTCCTAAAAATACCCGAACCCCACTCAAGATATCCTATTATTTCTCCTAGGACTTATGGAGAAGTTACGGAGTTTTGAGTTTGGAGCAGAACATAGATTTACAGAGCGCTCGTGTCAAGAAAAAGGTGTTGGAAGTTCGTGGGACGGATCAAGAAGGGGCGATCACGGCGAGAAAACAACCGGAGACCTCGAAAGCTACTAAGGGCCTGCGCAAAAACAACTTCACATTTTCGCATCCCTGCTTCAGGCCATCTTTGGTTGCGCCTCAATTGCAAAATCCTCAAAATAGTATTACTGTTTCTGTGGTTTTGCTCAATCAGCACTGCCAAATTTGACCCAAATCCGGGCGCCAATTCTGCGAAGTTATTTCTGCGCAGGCCCTAATCACGTGGTACAACATCTTTTTTTGCCAGATAGTAATTGCCGGTTTCTGTTACTCCGACAATATAGCTGGCCACGAGGTATTCAATTGCCTTGGGTCTGTAATCCTTCATGCCAACCCGAAACACAGACTGGTGTGAGTAGGGAAGCGTCACCGCAGTAGATGGGCCAAAAGCCCTTTGTTTCGGAGGTCTGCAACAACTGATTTGTAGGCCAGTCCAGTCCGCCAGGTTTGATATTTTCTGGTCAGGACATAGACGATTATCAAAGCGCAGATGCCAATAACGATCCGTTCGGCTTGAGACATTTTTTCTTGATCCTTTTTTTCTTACCAAATATACTCTTTACGTGTTTTGGGTTGGTTTCACATCCGGGTGCGCGTTCTGAGCGCCGGTGAGTTACCCGCATGTCCCCTGGTTCGATTGTCTGTCTAATTATCAGAGTTTGACGATAAATCCAAACTTTTTTATTCGCTGCGCAAGCCCTAAACCTGTAATGGAGGTAAATAATGATTCCTGAAATCAAAAAGATCCTTTACGCTACCGACCTCTCAGAGAGCGCCCGTTATGCATTTGGATATGCGGTCAGCCTTGCCAATCGTTACGGGGCCGACCTCACGGTTCTGCATGTGATGGAAGACATCTCTGTAACCCAGGACATGCTGGTTATAAATGCCATTGGTGAAGAAAAATGGTCGGAGATCAGAGACTCTAACAAAAAAGAGGTCCTGGACGTCCTCAAGGAGCGTGTAGAGCAATTCTGTTCGGAAGTGAGCGGGGAGCACCCTGAATGCCCCTTTTTGATAAACGAAATCGTTGTTACCGCGGGAAACCCCGTGGAAGAGATTTTGAAACAGGCAGAGAAGAAGGAGAGCGATCTCCTGGTGATGGGTGCCCACGGGCACGGCATCCTGGCCGGTGCAATGATAGGGAGCATCTCCAGGCGGGTGCTGAGGCAATGTAAGAAACCGGTTTTGGTAATCCGCCTCCCCGCGGAGAAAAAAGGCTAGACCCCGGACTTTCTTTCAATCTCCAATCTTTTGAGTTCTTTTCGTATGATCTTACCGGTGGTGGTCATGGGGAGTTCTGTCACAAACTCGATTTCCCGGGGGTATTCGTGGGCGGCTAACCTGACCTTCACAAATTTCTTGATGTCCTCTTCAAGTTCCGGGCCGGGTGTGGCCTCGGGTTTTGGGATGATAAAGGCCTTTATAACCTCCGTCCTGAGTTCATCCGGGCTTCCAACAACGGCAACCATCCCGATTGATGGGTGTTTTAGAAGACAGTCTTCAATCTCAGCGGGTCCGATGCGGTAGCCGGCGCTGGTGATCAGGTCGTCTTTTCTCCCCACAAACCAGAAATAGCCATCCTCATCTTTTTTGGCCAGATCTCCGGAAAGCCACCAGTCATTTACATATTTTTCTTCTGAGGCCTCCCGATTTTTCCAATATTCAATAAACATGACCGGGTCGGGTCGTTTGGTGGCGATCTCTCCCACGGTTCCAGGGGGCACAGGCATGCCGGACTCGTCCACCACCTCCACTTTGTGACCGGGAATCGGCTTTCCCATGGACCCCGGTCTGATCTCCATTATTTCTGAACAGTTTCCCAGAACCAGGTTGACTTCGGTTTGGCCATAGAATTCATTTATGGTCAACCCAAACACCTCTTTACCCCAATCCAGGAGTTCTTCTCCCAATGCCTCTCCGCCGCTGCCGATGGTTCGCATGGCATAATCATGTCGACTTCGGGGGTCTTTGACCTGACGCATCATTTTGAGGGCGGTCGGGGGCATAAACGCGTTTTTGATGCCATATTTTGCTATGAGATGAAATGCCTCCTCGGGATCGAATTTCTTGGCGCGGTGCGCCACCACCGGTGTGCCAAAATGCCAGCTGGGAAGGAGTACGTCCATAAACCCGCCCATCCAGGCCCAGTCGGCGGGGGTCCAGAAAAGGTCATCTTCCTTTGGAAAGAAGTTGTGTGGAAACTGGATGCCCGGCAGATGTCCGAGGAGCGTCCTGTGGGCATGAAATGCCCCTTTGGGGGGTCCTGTGGTGCCGGAGGTGTAACTGATAAGTGCCGGGTCGTCCGCTTTTGTTCGGACGGGTTCAAGCCGGGGAGATCCTTTTTCTACCAGATCCTCAAATTCCAAAACCCCTTCTCTTCCCTGGCCCCGGACCAGGACAACCACCTGGAGGTTTGGGAGTTTGTCACGTATCTCCATGATCTTCGGGAGGTTTCTATCGTCCGTGACAATGCCTCTGGCCTCGCTGTTGGTAAGCCGGTACTCCAGGGCCTCGGTACCAAATAGGGTGAACAGGGGGATTGCAATGGCACCCATTTTGTAAAGGGCAATATGGGAAATTCCCGCTTCAGGGGATTGGGGCAACATGATCGCTACGCGATCTCCCCGCTTAATGCCGTGGGCCTTGAGACCATTGGCAAGCCTGTTTGACAGTCTCTTCAGGTCCCAGAAGGTGTATTTTTCTACCTGACCCTTTTCATCTTCATAAATCAAGGCAAGACGATATCTCTGGTGCGCCCACTTGTCACATATGTCCACACCCATATTGAAGTATTCGGGGATCTCCCATTTGAATGAGTTGTAAACTTCATCATAGTTCTTACCAGGCTTCAACATATCAAAACCTCCTGTGTAACCTCGTTAATTTACGAGTGCTGATGCAGTCAGGAAATAAGCTGAGCAGTGCAACAACAATAATGAGGCACCGTGTTTGTCCGATCATTTCTCTCTTCGTCTTTGGTCAAATCAGTTTCCACAAAGACCATTTGGCCCCCCATTTGGCGGGCCATTTCTCGGGTCCGGAGGCCTTCATCTTTATCAATGTCAAACCCGACTGTCAAAAGACCATTTGCCGCAGCTGCAATAGCAGTGGCCCTCCCGATTCCGGTGCCTGCCCCTGAGACAATACATACATTGTCAGCGTTGAAATTATCGTCATCAAGGATCAGAATATCTTTTTGTTCTATTTTTGGTTCACTGATATCCATTTTCTATCTCCCTTTTTATCTGATCACAGACCATGATGTCCTGTTTTTATCCCTGCCGCGTTTTCAACATTCAGGGTTCTCCTACACCTTACGATCTTTTTTCTCCCAGTAGTTGGCCCGCAGTTCCCGTTTTAATATTTTACCATAGTTGTTTTTGGGGAGCTCATCCACAAAGTCTACTGTCCCGGGCTTTTTGTAGCTTGCGATGTTTTTTCTACAAAAAGAAATAAGCTCTTCTTCGGTGGCAGATCGTCCGGTCGCCAGGGCGACTACCGCCTTGATCGCCTCACCCCATTTGACGTCCGGAACCCCTATGACTGCAACCTCCCTGACCGATGGGTGCTTTACCAGAATTTCCTCAATCTCGCGAGGGTAGATGTTCTCACCCCCGCTTATGATCATGTCCTTTGACCGATCCATGATAAATAGATACCCGTTTTCATCCATATAACCCATGTCGCCTGTGTGGAGCCATCCGTTTTTGATGGTCTCTGCTGTAGCCTCGGGGTTACGCCAGTAGCCCTTCATGACCAGGTCCGAGCGGGTAACGATTTCTCCGGTTTTATTTGGCGGAAGTTCTCGGTCCTTTGTGTCGAATACCGCGACTTCCACATCGGTCCTCTGGATGCCTGCTGAGCCAAGCCTTTTTATCTGCGTTGGATTTCCCTTTAAAACATGATCGCCGTGTGGGAGATAGGTGATGGTCATGGGAGATTCTCCCTGTCCAAACAGCTGGACCAGACAGGGGCCCAGTCTTGTAATGGCCTCCTTCAGATCCTCCACCAGCATTGGCGCACCACCATAGACAAGGGTCTTGAGTGAACTGTGATCATAGTGAGACGCCTCAGGGCTGTCCACCATCAACTTGACCATGGTCGGAGCAGCAAACATATTTGTTACTTTGTATTTCTCGATGGTCTTGAAGACAAGCTCGGGATCAAATGACTTGGATTCCAGGATAACGTTCAACCCGCTTTTTCCAATGTTGGGAAATGCATACAATCCGCTCCCATGTGAAAGGGGTGCGGCATGGAGGATTACCTCGGCAGAGCCAAAACCGGGGCATATGTCAGCGTAAAAATTCATGGTCATTGCGACCAGATTACGGTGGGTGAGCATAGCACCCTTTGGCATACCGGTTGTTCCGGATGTATAGAAAAGCCAGGCCAGATCATCCGGTTGGACAAGGACATCTGAAAATTGATCCGATTCAGCGGATAAGACCCTTTCATAATCTAAGAGTTCATCTTGACCCCCCGAAAGGGTAATTAATTGCCGGACCTTTTTTATCCGGCCTCGTATCTCACGAATCGATTTATTGAATTCGGAAGAGAGGATGACTGCCTTGGCCTCAGAATGGTCAATGATAAAGGAGAATTCATTTGGGTGAAGCCTAAAATTGATGGGCACTGCTCCGCAGCCGGCCTTGAAACAGGCAAACATGGACTCAAGCATTTCGGGATAGTTGTATTGAAGGAGGGCAACGTTATCCCCGTGGCCGATGCCCTGTCTGTTTAGGGCATTTGCCAGTTGGTTGACCCGGGAATTGAATTGGGAATACGTCAGGGTCCTGGAACCGTGTGTTACGGCCGGGTTGTCAGGGTGTGTCCGGGCTGATTTTGTCAACAACGTACCGATGTTCATGGGCCCTCCGATTCTCAAATGAATGTCCATCCAAAAATGGGATAGTTTTTGCAAGGGCAAGCCTCCGGCCCATAGGGCCTACGGCCCGGAGGGGAAGATGAGGATTTTAACCACAGGAATACATTGAAGTATTTCGAAGACTAAAATCCGAATCTGACGCAGAGATTGTGAAAAATAGCCATTTATGGATGGACATTAATGAGGGTCTTATCATCTTAATCAGTCCTGCGTCAAATTACTTCCAAAAAACGTTGATACACTATCGAGCGTCGCCCTCCGGTTGAACCTTGGCAACGGGTAAATCACACCCCAAACAGCCCGGGATAAGTTGGAAGGGGCAACCCGGGCTCCCTTGAGAATTTAAGTGATCGTAATTACCCAGGCGGGTAGGCTAAAGGCTGAAGACTGTTAGGAAAAGCAGGAATACTGCGCACTTTGAAGCCATGTTTGATGTGACAATCTGCTGTTTCTCTGCCAAAGTGCGGCAATCATTCTGTTCGGACCCCTTCAGCCTTCAGCCTAAACAGCTTCAACCTGACTACGTGAGTAGTCACAAATGATCAAGAATTGGATTGCAATTATCCAACCGGTTGTATAGAAGCCATAGCAGCTTACTCAAATTCATCAAACGTAAGTTCTCAATAAGTTCGGGCACCCGAACCCCACTCCAGATATCCTATTATTTTTCCCGGACTTATTGAGAAGTTACCATCAGACGATTGATAGAAAGGAAACCGCGATGCAAATAACGGATCACATTCATGCGTTAAAGACCCATTTTCAACTGGTGTTTTCACCGGAAAGAATTGTGCAGCGTTCTGTTTATGTGTACCTCATTTTTGGAGAACAAGTTCATCTGATCGATTGTGGCGTAAAGGGCGCTGATCAACAGATCTTTGCTTATCTGGAGGCAATGGGCAGAAAAAAAGAAGAAATTGAAACACTTGTTATTTCTCATTCCCATCCGGACCATATCGGTGCGGCGGTGTCCGTAAAAGAAAAAAGTGGGTGTAAGGTTGCCTATCATGAGAACGAGAGGGGGTGGATCGAAGACATTGAAAAACAATATGAGGAACGCCCCATCCCCGGTTTTCACACGTTGGTGGAAGGGTCTGTATCCCCTGATATTGTTTTGAAAGATGGAGACCTGCTGTGTTTGGAAGATGGGCTCAACGTAAACGTCATACTCACCCCTGGGCACTCCAGAGGGTCCATTTCCCTTTATCTTGAAAAAGATGCGGCCCTGGTTACCGCTGATGCCTTGCCGCTTCCGGGAGACCTTCCCCTGTATGAAGATATTGGCGAGTCGGTTGCATCCATAAGAAAATTGCAGCAGGTACCAAATGTCAAGATTGTTTTTTCGTCCTGGGAAGATCCCATCCTGAACCCAACAGCAATTAAAGACCGTATGGAAGAAAGCCTGCAACTGCTCCGTAAGATTCATGAAACTGTTTGTTCAAACATCAAGCCGGAGCAGTCTGACATGGCTTTATGCGAAAAGGTCGTAGGGGAGTTGTCCCTGCCGCCGCATGCGGTCAACCCCATCATGGCCAAGGCTTTTTCCTCCAGCCGAAAATATTGCGACAAACATCTTTTTCGAACGTAAGGACAAATCGGTCATCCCTTTTAATGGAGGAATTAAGCCGTCCGTGCGGCTATGTCGGCCCAGTGAGTCGCGTTGAGTGGTTTGCCCAGGTCTGCCATGACCAACCTGTCTGTGACCTCCAGAAGTTTTCTGATGAGTGCGGGTTCTGACTTGCTGTACGCATCGTTATCCTCCACGCGACCGACCACGATGCCCAAAAGTTCGGTAATGGCATTGCCGATGGAATTTTGACCGATAGTGACTATCAGGTCCCCTTTATCGTTTCGATACAATAGTTGTTTATAGGCCGGCTGCCACCTGACGTTGTTTGCATAGTGCGGGTTTTTTAGGATCGTTTCCCTAATCATCCTGGCCACCTCGTGAAAGTCGTTGCTAAAAAGGAGGATGTTGTCTACCAGGTTCGGGAAATAAATATCCTTGTCCACCTTGTAGTCGCGGCGGGACACCACACCGAAAAAGGCTCGGTAAAAATCCAGAAATCCTTTTAGTACTTGTCGGTATTCCTGCCAGAATTTTCTTTCTTTTAGAGACTTGTCCCCGTATTTTACCTTCCAGCTGGGCAGCCCCTGTGGGTAACCCGTTACCTCAACCCTTGACTCTTCGGCGCTGGCCGGGACCAGGATCTCAAAATCCAGGGCCGCATCCAGAAACCGGCGGTACACACCGCTCAAACTCTTCAAAAACAGGCTGTTGTATCCACCGTCGGTCAGATTGAGATTGTCCGGATCAGCGGGTTCCGCGCGCTTTAACACCTCGATCGGAAAAACCATAAAATGGTTGTGGACCATTCGAATACTGGGCACCCCGGGTTTATTGAGAGACCAGGTGTTGTCAAGACTAGCCTCTCCGCAAAGAATGAGATATTTCGTTGGATCGGGGTATTTTTCCATCATATAATCGAAGATAATGGAACTCATCCTGTTCCAGACTTTTCTTATGGCCAGTTGGACCTGAGTGTGACGAACCGGACGGCCAAGGGGGTCAAGGATCTTGCTGGATGTGTCCAGCATAATGGCCGTGTCAAACTCAAGAGAGTGTCCGATGAGTTTTCGGAAAAGCAGCAGGTCTTCCGGGGTCCTGAGGACTCCGTTTTCTATGGTCAGGTTTTCCAGGTTGGCCTGGCTGTTAAAAAACTCGACCGGTGTCATCTCATCCGGGATTTCGGTATGAAATTTGGGGTGAGGCGTAACAATCGTCCTGGGGGTACTTTGAAAATCCGTCATTTCTCTTGCTCCCTGTTGTTTTATGGATCGGGGGGGTAGGAAAATCTGTGGCATCAATGAAATATACACTGAAACCCATTGTCCCGCAACCAAATATCCATCGGGCAAAACCAAACGTGCGACCAGTTATCATAGCCGCCATCAGTTTATCAGGTTGGTTTTAAAAATGTAAACGTGAACGTAGTTTCAATGTAGACTTGTTTAGAGTTCAAGGACTCATAAACACCAGCTAAATCATCAGGTGAGTTCGGCCTGAGCCCCAGTTCGTTTCGGGGTCGGTTACTGGAGTTAAAACTCCAGTAGCTGACTGCTGACCCCATGATTCCCCTTGACTATCTGATTGATTCCAATATATCTTTTTAAATGATCCAGGTGGTTGCCTTTAACGGATAACGGGGGGGCTATGAACCGATTCCAACAACTCTTTTCTCCAGGATGAGATCAGGGTTTTTATTTCTCTGGGAACTATCTTCCCTCAAGGCTATTGAAAACCGAATGCTTGATTTTAAGTCGAATATACCAGACGATCATATGATCAATGGAGGGACTAAAATGAAAAAGAGTATCATACTTATTTCCATTCTTTTGTTGGTTCCTTTCCTCCCGATAAAGGCCTTTGGGGGCTGTATTAAGGGGGATTGTCAGGATGGGAAAGGGGCCTATATCTATCTCGATGGGAGACTATATGTCGGGGAATTCAAAGACGGAAAAAGACATGGACACGGAACCTATGCTCGGCCTGAAGGTCCAAAGTACATTGGTGAATACAAAGCTGGTAAAGAGCATGGGCAAGGGACTTATGATTTTTCTGACGGGTCAAAATATGTAGGGGGATGGAAGAACGGGAAATACCACGGAAAAGGCACTTACATCTATTCTGATGGCAGGGAATTTACAGGTCAATGGAAAGATGGCAAAAGGCAAGGGCAAGGGACCATTATCTATCCTGACGGTCGAAAATTCCTAGGTAAATGGAAGTATGGCTTAAAAAAAGGGGATTGGATGATCCCCTACGTTGATGGGTCAATATACATCGGTGAATACAAAGACGGTAAAAAGCATGGAAAAGGGACCCTTACCTATCCTGATGGGTCAAAATATGCCGGTCAATTCAAGAACGATAAATTTGATGGAGAAGGGATCTATGTATTCCCTGATGGGTCAAAGTATGTCGGTCAATACAAGGATAATAAGAGGCAAGGGAAAGGGACCTATAGCTCCTCTGCCGGATACAGATATATCGGCGAATTCAAGGATGGAAAATTTGATGGGGAAGGGACTTATACTTTTTCTGTCGGGTCAAAATATGTAGGTGAATTTAAGGATGGAAAATTCCAGGGAAAAGGGACTTTTACCTCTCCTGATGGGTCAAAATATGTAGGTGAATGGGAAAATAATAGCCGTAATGGTCAAGGGACTTTTACCTCTCCTGATGGTAAAAAATATCTAGGTGAATGGAAGGACGGTAAATTACATGGCCAAGGGACTTTTAGCTTCCCTGACGGGCTAAAATATGTTGGGGGGTTCAAGGACAATAATCGAAATGGCCAAGGCACCATTATCTACTCTGACGGAGCAAAATATGAGGGGGATTGGAAGGATGACATGAGGCACGGTCAAGGGACCATCAGCTTTCCTGATGGGTCAAAATATAGCGGGGAATGGGAGAACGGGAAGAGAAATGGCCACGGGGTTTTTAGCTTTGCTGACGGGTCAAAATACATTGGTGATTGGATGGATAGCAAAAGGCATGGAAAGGGGACCGTTAGCTTTGCCGGCGGGTCAAAATATATCGGTGATTGGATGAATGGTAAAAGGCACGGCCAGGGAACTTTTTCTTTTCCTGACGGGTCAGAATATATCGGTGAATTCAAGGATAATGAGAGAAGTGGACCCGGGGTTCTTATTTATTCTGGCGGTGGAAAATATGAAGGTGAATTCAGAGACGGCAAAGAATATGGCCACGGGACCTATACCTTTCCTGATGGGAGAAAATATGAAGGTGAATTCAGAGATGGCGACAGAAATGGCCAGGGGATTCTTACCTATCCTGACGGGGCAAAATATATGGGTGGCTGGAAGGATGGCAAAAAACATGGAGAAGGGACATATACCTCTCTCAGTGGTGAGAAATATCAAGGTCAATACAAGAATGGTAAGAGACATGGGCGAGGGGCCCTTACCTCTCCCGATGGGAGAAAATATGTGGGAAACTGGGAAAATGGCGTAAGACACGGACCAGGGGCTTATATCCTTCCCTGATGGTAGTGAATATAAAGGCGAATGGAAGGATGGGGAATTTATCAGTGAATCAAGTATCGAGTAAAGATGCGAAAGCAAACAAGGCAGGAACCGGTTAACAATTGATAAAGAACCTTTCTAAAACTGCCCCCACGCACCATAACTTAAGGAGGGAACCATGAGCCAATGGAAAAAGACGGGATGTGTTTTGTGTGCCCAGAACTGCGGTTTGGAGGTCCTGGTCGAAGATAACCGCATGGTCAAGGTTAAACCGGACAAGGATAATCCCCGCAGTAAAGGCTATGTCTGTCGTAAGGGCCTCAATGTTATTTATCACCAATACCCAAAAGAACGATTAATCGAGCCGCTCAAAAGAGTTGGCGAACGCTTTGAGCCCATAACCTGGGATCAGGCCATCGATGAGATAGCCGGCAAGATGAGCGACCTGATCGGCCAATATGGCCCACGTTGTCTGGCATACATGGGCGCCAGCACCCAGGGGGGCCATTTTGAAGGGGCCTTTGGCGTGGGTACGCTCATGGGCCTGGGTTCAAAATACTTCTACAGTTCGGCCGGCCAGGAGTTCTGCGGTTCCTGGTGGGTCACCGGCCGTGTGCTTGGCAAACAGTACCTTTTCGCTATGCCTGACGAACATCGGGCAGAGATGCTGGTTGGGTGGGGCTGGAACGGTATGATGAGCCATCAGATGCCACAAGCGCGAAAGGTGCTAAAAGAATTTAGCAAAGACCCGGACCGGCTGCTTGTGGTCATTGACCCCCGCAAAAGCGAGACCGCGGCCATCGCCAACATCCATGTGCCAGTTCGCCCAGGCACCGATGCCCTGCTCATAAAGGCC